>Ga0187812_1000218_pt1 | contig 20978 bp, 16 predicted proteins | sample NC_S_2_FD_130582 | JGI IMG/M metagenome (GOLD analysis project Ga0187812, IMG submission 130582) | Wetland sediment microbial communities from Neuse River Estuary, North Carolina, USA - ASW-S_2 | ecosystem: Environmental > Aquatic > Freshwater > Wetlands > Sediment | place: USA: North Carolina...
AAGCCGAGCCTGCTGTTCCTCGACGAGCCGACGTCCGGCCTCGACCCCGGCCTGGACAAGTCCGTAATGGACATGATGTCCGGGCTCGCCAAGGACGGCCGCACGGTCATCGTGGTGACGCACTCGGTCGCGAACCTGGGCAGCTGCGACCGGCTGCTCGTCCTGGTGCCCGGCGGGAAGATCGCCTACTTCGGCGCGCCGGCAGACGGCCTGCGGCACTTCGGCAAGCGCGACTGGGCCGAGGTCTTCCAGGCGTTCGAGGCCGAGCCGGACCGCGACTGGGCCGCCGAGTACCGCAGATCGCCGTACTATACGCGGTATACAAACGGGAAACGGCACACGACCGCGCCGATCGCGCCTCAGCAGCCCGCCCCCAAGCCGGCGCCCGGGCCGAAGCCCGCCAACCGGCTGGCGCAGCTGTCCACCCTCATCAGGCGGTACCTGGCGGTCATCGGGTCGGACCGCAACTACGTCGGCGTGATCGCGCTGCTGCCGGTCATCCTCGGCGCCCTGATCCGCGCCATCCCCGACGCGGCCGGGCTGACCGGGACCAACAACGGCCTGGCCATCCAGCTGCTGGTGATCCTGGTGATGAGCGCGTGCCTGATCGGCGTCGCCAACGCGGTCAGGGAACTGGTCAAGGAACGCCCGATCTACACCAGGGAACGCGCCGCCGGGCTGTCCCCGGCCGCCTACCTGGCGTCCAAGCTCATCGTCCTCGGCGCGATCAGCGCCATCCAGGCCGCCGTGCTCGTGGCGATCGGGCTGGCCGGCCGTCCGCTGCCGCCGCACGGAGTGGTGCTCACCGGGGCGCCGCTGATCGAGCTCATGCTCGGCATCGCCCTGCTCGCGATCGCGTCGATGACGGTCGGCCTGCTCATCTCCGCGATCGTCAACTCCTCGGACAAGACGATGCCGCTGCTCGTGGTCGCGGTCCTCGTCGAGGTCGTGCTCTGCGGCGGCGTCATCAGGCTCAACAACATCGCCGGGCTGAACCAGCTGTCCTGGCTGTTCCCGTCCCGCTGGGGCTTCGGCGCCGTCGCGTCGACGGTCGGGCTCAACAAGGTCACCCCGCCGCCGCCCGGCGACACCGCCGACCCGCTGTGGGACCACACCGCGCACACCTGGTTCCTCAACATGGGCCTGCTGCTCGCCCTCACCCTGATCCTCGCGGCTCTCGCCTGGTGGCGGCTCGCCCGGCAGCGTCCCGGCCGTCGCTAGCGCAGTCACCCCGCGTACGTTCTGAAAAAAATCTTTCCTTCCGAACGGACCCGTTCCTCCGCCTGTCCCGCAAGCGCGTGCTGGAGCGGGGTCACAGCTCCATCGTGGCGCCTTCGGCCGCGACGGTCACCGGGATCTCGGCGGCGGCGAACCGGCGGGCCACGTCGTCGAGTTCGGCGTCGGTGCGGGACGGCTTGTGGTGGAACAGCGCCAGCCGGCTGGCGCCGGCGCGGACCGCCGCCGACACCATCCGCGAACTGTGGGAGACACGAACGTCGGGCAACTTCGTCTCCCGCTGACCGTCGCCGTCCGACAGCGGTTCTCATTATCCCCCCAACCACAATCCGCTGCGGAGGAAAAGAGCACGACCATCAGCCGCCTTCGGGAAGGTCAGGATGCGGTTACTGGGCCTATTTGCACATACCCAAGAAGGCGGTCGACGGTGCCAACTGAACAGGAAGAAGCGCTCTACTGGGCTGGAAAGGCTTCCGACGCGCACCGGAACGTCCAGGACACCGTCCAAACGTCGGCCGGGAAATGGCAGGCGGCGATCGCCGCGTTCCTGGGGGCGTATGCCACCGTCGGTTTCGTTGTCGGGCCGACGACGCTCGCGAGCCATCCGCCGTCCGGGTGGAAGGTCGCCATCGTCATCATCCTTGGCCTTGCCGGGCTGATCGGGCTGTGCGCGGTCATCCTCGCCAACCGGGCCGCGGCGGGCTTCCCGAGGATCGTGGATCAGCCCATCACGGGCCCGCAAATGGCCGCGGCCGCACTGGATGGAGCGAGGCAGTCCCGTAAGTACCTGCGCACAGCCGTATGGCTTGCCGCGTTTAGCAGATTCCGGCGGCCGGCGGAACGATTACCGTGGTGACTTCATGCGGCGGATCTTAAGAGCCTCACCGGCCGCCGGAAGCCACTTCACCTACCCCGTACGGCCCGCCGTGTATATGATTTCCACACCTGCCTATGGCGCGGGCATTCGAGAGCTGGGGGGCTTCATGGATCATCTGATACCCATGGGGAATTGGAGATGAGACGAGCCTGGCCGAAGAACAGCCAGGCTCGGGTGCCCTGGCTTATGTTGCTTGCCGTCGCCGCGGCTGGTGTCTGGCTCCTGGCGCAGCATTTCAAGGCGGCTGTCGTGGTGCGGGTCATCGCCTCGGCGGCCACGCTCGCGCTTCCTGTCCTGGCAGATCAGCTGATCAAGTCGGTATTCAAGCGGGATGACGAGCTGAAACGGGCATGCCTAACGCACCTGCGCGGCTACTCGCGGCGCCGTGGCATTCCCACTGTGCAATCCGTACGCGACATGACGACACTGGGTGTTACGGCGGCCCGTGGCTCGGCCGGTGGCGAGATGAGTCCATACCTGGTGCGCGATAAGGACCGTAATCTTGACGATCTGCTGCTGACCAGTAACACTTTCGTGCTGCTCATCGGTGATTCCAAGGCTGGCAAGTCACGGATGGCGGCGGAGGCAATGCGGCGCCATTTCCCCGGCCGGAACCTTATTATCCCCGACAACGCCGACTCGCTTGGTGCGCTACTGGATGCCGGTCTCGACTTCGCGGGCAGCGTGGTATGGCTCGATGAGCTCCAGCGTTACCTGGAAAAGAGCGGCCTCGGCAGGCTGCTCGACTATCTGGCCGGCTCGGATGCGCCCCGCGATGTGACGATACTAGCGACCATCCGCGAAAAGGCCTATACGACCTACATGCCCGACGGCGAGATCGAGTCGCCCTACTGGGCGGTGCTGAAGCGGACGGCCCGGCTGAGACTCGACCGGCTGTTGTCCGATACTGAGCGGCAGCGCGCGACGGCGATGTTCAACGACTCGCACCTGCTCGCCGCGCTCGACCGCTTCGGCCTGGCCGAGTACTTGTCGGCCGGCCCGGACCTGATGGAACGGCTGGAAAACGGGATCGTCGCCGAACCTATCGGTGCCATGGTGGTCCTCGCCGCTGCGGACTGGTCCCGCACGGGGGTGACTCAGCCGGTGCCGCAGGCGGTCCTTGTCGCCCTTGTCAAGGACTACGCGGAGCGGTCCCAGGTCAAGCAGCCCGGTCCCACTGATATCAACACTGGCATGGCCTGGGCACAGAAGCCCGTGTACGGCGCCAGCCAGTTGCTCTCCCCGGCGCAGGGCGGTTTCACCGTCTTCGATTACGTCCTTGATCACGCCCCGCAGAATTCCATTCCCGGTGAGGTGTGGGACGCGGCGATCAGCGCCGCGCAGGGTGAGGAGCTTGTTCACGTCGGCCTTGCCGCGTACGAGCAGAACCAGCTCGACATCGCGGTCCGCGTCTTCGAGGTGATCGTCCGCCAGGAAACGCCGCCCATCGACCGCACGCTGGCGGCCTACAACTACGCTCGCATCCTGGAGAAACTCGGCAGGACGCCGGAGGCTCTCGAGTACTACTCGAAGGCAGCCGACGCCGGGCACATCGATGCGGCCTGCGCCGCCGGCCGCATCCTGGAAGCGCGCGGCGACCTCGACGAGGCCAGGCAGTATTACGAGACAGCAGCACAGGCGGGCAGCCTGGACGCCGCTTACGCACTCGGCACGCTGCTGCGCGAGACTGACCCGGCCCAGGCACTCCCGTGGCTGACCAAGGCCGCCCGCGCCGGACATCGCGAAGCCGCCTACGCCGCCGGCCGCATGCTGGAAGCGAGCGGCAACCCCGACGAGGCCAAGCGGTACTACGCGATGGCCGCGGCGGACCGGCCGGGGAATGCGCAATTGGCACCGATGCGGTCGCGCCCGGTCGCCGCCAGCGCCGACCGGGGCATGCGGGAGATGTATGAGATCGCCGACCGTGCCACCCTGCTCGAGAACCAGTTCGCGACCTACTCGAACGGCGAACTGCGTGAACGGGCCGCATCGCTGCGCCGCCGCGTTGAGAACCATGAGTCGCTGGACGGCCTCGTGCCTGAGGCGTTCGCGGTGCTGCGCGAGGCGGCGAGCCGGGTGTCGGGGCTGCGGTGTAATGACGCGGATCTCATCGGCGCCGTCGCACTGCACCGCGGCTACATAGCACGGATGCACCGGGGCGAGGGCTACGGTGAGACGGCCATGCTGGCCGCGTACGTCAACGCGCTGACTGGCGATCCAGTCCATGTTCTTACCGCCGACAACCCGGCCGCCTGGCGAGAGGTGCAGCGACTGGGGAAGCTCTACGGTTTCCTTGGTACAGCGGCAAGCGCGGTCATCGACGGCATGACCGTGGAGGCCCGCAAAGTCGCCTACCAGTCTCCCATCGTCTACGTGAGCGCCGAGGAGGCCAGTTTCGACTATCTCCGCGATGGCATGGCCTGGGCAGATGACGAGCGAGTACAGCGTGGCCTGCATTACGCGATCGTGCACGAGGCCGACTCGGCGATGATCGATGATGCATTCCAGCCGTATCAGATCAGTTCGCTGGGGGACAGCCCCTCCCGCTGGTATACGGAATTCGCTAAGATATCGCAGCGGCTAAGGCCCGGCGCCGACTACGACGTAGACGCCGCAGCGAGGCGTGTCATGCTCACCGAGCAGGGCATCGCCCGCGTCGAGAATTGGCTAGGCATCGACAACCTCTATGACGCGGTTAATTCGGCACTGGTGAAATATGCCGATGTGTCTCTCGAAGCAAAAGAACTCTACCAGCGGGATAAGAATTACGTAGTAATCGACGGCCAGGTGATGCTGCGTGATGAGACCGGGCGAATAAATCCAGGCCTACGCGCCTACGGCGGCGTGCACCAGGCACTGGAGGCGAAAGAGGGGGTGCCGATCAATCCCGACCACATCATTCAGGCGGAGATCCATAGGTGGGCCTTCCTTAACCTGTACCGGAAGCTGTCCGGCCTCACCAGTACGTCGGCCGATATCGTGGACACGTTCCAGCAACTCTATGAGGTAAAGGTCTGCGAGATTCCGGCCGATCGGCCGCGAAATCTTACTCAGCGTACAGATCTGGTTTTCTACAACGACAGCGCGCGGTGGCCCGCGCTCGCCGAACTCGCCGCGCGCAAGCACGCCACAGGGCAGCCCGTGCTCATCGATGTCACGTCGGACGAGCAGGGTAACGCGGCCAGCCGCATCCTGGCCGAGCGAGATATTCCGCATACCCGGCTGACCTTGCAGCAGGCATCCGAGGACGGCGCGCTCGCTGACGCGGCCCGCAAGGGCGCCGTGACCGTGGGCACCGATCTCTACCGGTACTCCGCCGACATCAGGCTCGGCGGAGCTTCCGGTACCCAGCAGGACCACGACGACGTCGCCGCGCTCGGCGGCCTGACCGTCATCGGCGTGGAGCGACGCGGGGAACGGCGTGCGGATGACCGGCTGTGCGAAATGACCGCCCAGTGTGGTGATCCCGGTGAGTCTGTGTTCATGGTCAGCCGTCACGGCGGCGCGCTCGGCAGCATGATCCGCTGGCCAGCTTTCGACTTCGGGGTCGGTGACCTTCCCATATCCAACGCGCTCGTCGATCGGGCGATGCGGTCGGTGCAGCGTACGACCGCACTTGTCAACGACGAGAAACGGCAGCGGAAGCTCCGGTACCTGAAGGTTTTCGAGCGCCAGCGGGCTGAGATAACCGCACTGCGCGCCCAGATCCTCGACGGCACGACCATCGATGAACTGGCCCGCGACTGGATGCGTCAAGCGGTCGATTCGCTAGTCGCCGAGCACATGGGCAGCCAGCGGCGGCACAGCGCGGATGTGGACGCACTCAATAAACGCCTGCGCGAGCTGATGGGCACGTCGATCGCCCGGCTTGAACTCGATGCTGGGGGTGGCGACGCTGCTTCGCCGGCACCCCGTCCCGACCCCGCGCATCTCAAGGCCGAAGCGCACGCCATCGCACAGCGAGCATGGGACGAGCGGGCCGCGGGATTCGGCATGGACCTATGGATCGAGATCGAGCGGCGGGTGGCGCTAGCGGTTATCGACCGAAACTGGAGAGAGCACATGGTAGTGCTGAACGAACTCTCCGAGGCGTCCCAACTGAGCAGCCTCACAGCCCGTGATCCGTTCTTTGAGTACCAGAACAACGCCGACGACGCCTTCCGGGAGCTGCTGCGGAACATCATTCAGGAATTCGTCGGCAACATGATGAATCTCATCTTCGAAGTAACCGAAAATCCCATAGTCGAAGAAACCGGCACTACTTCACGTCCGCTCGACGACAGCGCTCCAGCCACGCCGCTCGAGGCCGATGGCAATCCGCCAGAGAGCAATCCCGCCGAACCGCAGGGCGATGATGGTGATCAACCCGCGCTACCATCCGCGCAATAGCCTTGGGTCATAGGCGTCCACCTGCCGGCCGCCGCGACCAGCCCCTACGCTCGCCGCATGCAGGCCGTTTTCCGGCTCACCGCGCAGCTTCGCGGGCGTGCTCGCGGTGCTCGGCCTGGGCGTGCTCGGCCCGGGCGTGCTCGTGCTCGTCGCGCTGCCCCCGGCGAGGTCGGTCGCGAGGGTTCCCGCAGCCGCCACCTTCCGTTCTGAATGATTCCGAACGTACGCGGCTGACTCCGTCACCTCACCAGTCTCAGCGGACGATCAGCACCGTCTTGCCTGGCGGGTGCGGCCGGGTCGCGCTTTCGAACGCCTGCCTGCCGTCGCGCAGCGGGAACGTCTGGCTGACGACCGGCCGCAGCCTGCCATCGTCCACGAGCCCGGCGAGCCGGGCCAGTTCGGCGGCGTCCGGGGTGACGACGAAGAACATGGCGTGCACGCCGAAAGCGGCGGCCTTCTCCGCCGACGGCGGGGCGCCGAGCGTCACCAGCCGCCCGCCCCGCCGCGTCACCCCGTAGGAGGCGTCGAGGACGGGACCGCCCACCGTGTCGATGACCACGTCGAAGCCGTCCGGCGCCGCCGCCTCGTAGCCGGCTGCGCCAGCCCCCGCGGCCAGGAACGTCGTGGCGCCGAGGCCCAGAATGAAGTCCCGCTGCCGTTCGCTGCCGGTCGCGGTGACGACGCCGCCGCCCGCGACGGCGAGCTGGACGGCGTAGCAGCCCACGCCGCCCGCTCCGCCTTGCACGAGGACCTGGTCTCCCGGCTTTAGGTCCGCGTGATCGGCGAGCGCCTGCCACGCGGTCAGCGCGGCCAGGGGCAGCGTCGCGGCCGCCGCGTGCGAGGCCGACCGCGGCTTGGCGGCGAGGCCGGCGGCTGGCAGCGTGACGTACTCGGCCGCCGCCCCGTCCCGGTCGAAGTCGATCAGCCCGTACACCTCGTCGCCGATCGCGACGCCGCCGGCACCAGGACCGAGGCGGGTGACCGTTCCCGATACCTCGTGGGACGGGATGACCGGGGTGCGGTCCTTGCCGTCGCTCGTCGTCCAGGTCAGGTCCCAGGTCAGCTCGGCGAAGGTGATGGCGGCGGCGTGCACCGCGACGAGGGCCTCGCCCGGCCCTGGCACGGGCACCGGGGCCGGCTCGTACACGAGCTGTTCTGCTCCGCCGCGGGCGTGCGCGCGCAGCGCCATCATCGTTTCGGACATGTCGTCAGAACCCCTGCTTGGCGAGCCAGGACAGGCACTCGTCGGCTACCGCGCGCCAGCCGCTGTCGATGGTGAGACTGTGCCCCCGGTCGGATGGCCTCAGGCACGGTGTGATCCTCCCCGCCCATGACGAGCAGCAAAGGTCCGCGGCCTGAATTTCCGGTGTCGACTTTCGCCGGGGAGTGCGGCGAGGAGTTGGCGGTAGCCGCCGTTTCCGCTGGTCCAGGTATGCCACTACCAGGTCGTCCTCCGCACCCCCGCCGCCCTGCTGCGCGCCGAGTAACCGGGTCCGGCCTCAGCTCACGACGTCGGCGTCCCTCTCGTTGATGGCCGCCGACTCGCGCTATAACGTGGAATGCCGGTGGCTCGGTGCCACCGCGTCGCCGCCGAGGAGGCCGGATGCCGGCAGATCCGCCCAGCTCACCCGCGCTGCGCGCGTCCGACGCTGACCGCGACCGGGTGATCGAACTGCTGCGCGCCGCCGTCGCCGACGGCCGCCTCGACCAGGCCGAGTTCGGCGAGCGGCTGGACGCGGCGCTGGCCGCCCGCACCATGGACGCGCTGGCCCCGCTCACCGCCGATCTGATCGCGGCGCCAGGCAGCGGCGGCGGGCTCAGGCTGCCGCTCGCCGGGACGCCGGCCGAGCCGGCCGCCGAACTGCTCACCATCAAGGAGCGGTACGGCTTGGTGCGCCGCGATGGCCGGTGGACGCTGCCGCACCGGCTGGCGCTGCGCACCGCGTGGTGCGACGTGATGCTAGACCTGACCAGCGCGGTGCGCAGCGGGCCCGAGCTAGTAGCAGGGACGCGGGCGACAACACGCTGGAGACGCTATGCGTCCGCCTGGTAGGCCGGATGCGGTACGCCCGGATTAGCACGCGGTGGCTGGCGCCGCTCCGGTGACACAGGAGTCCGCGCACGCCGAAAATGACTGGGGTCAGACCGGCCGCGCGCCCTACGATCGGACGCATGCCGAGCTATGAGCCCGTGGACCTGTCGGCCGCGTGCAACGCTGGTGTGGACGTTCTTGGCGATGAGCCGGGCGATGTTCCGCTCGGCAGGGTGGACCTGCGCGGCCTGCCGTTCCTGATCGGGTCGCAGCCACCGTCCGCGCAGCGGTGCTTCCTGCTGCCCGGTGTCCCGACGGCGGTCGGGATCGGCCGGCCCGCGCGGCGGGTAATCGTCGCGCACCGCCTGCTCGAACCGGGCGCACCAGCAGGTCACGCTGTCGGGCGGACTATCGCAGAGTACGTTTTCCACCTTGCCGGCGGCGAGGTCGTCACTGCGCCCATCCGGGAGCGGTTCGAAATCCAGGTGGTGCCGCCGGGGTGGGGCCGTCTGCCGTTCCTCGCCGTCACCGACACCCTCGACTACAACCTGCCGCGTTTCGAGGGCAAGTGGGGCCAGGCCGGGGAACGCCTGGTGGAGCACGAAATGGGATGGCCCGCCGGATACTTCCTGTGGTGCTGGGAGAATCCTCATCCGGAACGAGCGGTCGAACGGATCGAGTTCGTCCCGCGCGGCACGCGTTTCATCGTTGCCGGCATCACGACCAGCGACGTTGATGAGCACCCGTTCGTCCGCGCGCCGGCGCGTCCGGTGCGGCTCGTAACAAAGGACGGGCGGAGCGGAGTCCTCGATATCAGTGTGGACCGAGGCGTCGCGACCTATCCGCAGCCGCTGCCGGGCGAGGACGACCGGGCCGGCTGGGGAGCGACGGAAGGAACGTCCGCGTACGCGTCGATCGCCGCGGTGCCGTCGGCGACCGTCGCGGTCCGGCGGGGCGGCGACGAGCTCGGCCGGGTCCGCTGGGGCGACCTGGAACGCGACGGGCGGGCAGACGCAGGCCAGGTCTCGCTTGAGCTGACGGAACGCGGCCGCAACTGGGTGCATGTCAGCGTCGTTGACGACGCGACCGGGCGGCCGGTGCCGTGCCGGGTCCATTTCCGTTCGGCTGAGGGGATTCCCTACCAGCCGCACGGCCACCACAATCACGTCACGCAGAATCTGGACAGCTGGCATTACGACGTTGGCGGTGACACGCGTCTTGGCCAGCGCAGCTACGCGTATATCGACGGCACCTGCCAGGGATGGCTGCCGCGAGGCGAGGTCGTCGCGGATGTCGCGCGCGGGTTCGAATACGAATCGCTCCGGCAGACCGTGCGGATCGAGCCGGGTCAGCGCGAGCTGACGCTGCGGATCAGCCGCGTCGCCGACATGGCCGCGGACGGATGGTGGTCGGGCGACTCGCACGTCCACTTCCTGTCCACCCCGGGCGCTCAGCTCGAGCAGCGGGGCGAGGACCTGCGTGTCGTCAATCTGCTGCAGACGCAGTGGGGCGCGCTGTTCACCAACACCGAGGATTTTTCCGGCCAGCCGAGTGTCGTCGACGGCGGCGGCTACATCACGTATGTCGGCCAGGAAAACCGCCAGCACATGCTCGGCCACATGGTCCTGTGGGGCCTGACAGAACCGGTCATGCCGTGGTGCAGCGACGGTCCCGACGAGGCCGAGCTCGGTGGCGCGCTGGACGCGACGCTGAGCGACTGGGCCGACCGGACGCACGCCCAGGGCGGCACCGTCGTCGCCGCGCATTTCCCGAATCCGAACGGCGAGCCGGCCGTTCTCGTCGCGACCGGCCGGGCCGACGCCGTCGAGATGCTCGCCCATTCCGGCGACGCGATGCTCGAGTATTACCGCTACCTGAACAGCGGCTACCGGCTGCCGCTCGTCGGCGGCACGGACAAGATGTCAAGCGCCGTGCCGGTCGGCCTGTACCGCACGTACGCGCGGCTGGACGAGGAGTTCAGTTACGAGGCCTGGTGCCGGGCGGTGCGGTCGGGTCGTACGTTCCTTTCCGGCGGGCCGCTCGTGACGCTCTCGGTCGACGGGTGCGAGCCGGGCGACACCGTCGAGCTCTCCGGGCCGGGAACCGTCAGCATCCATGCCACGGTGCGCGGCATTTTCCCGCTCCGCTGCCTCGAAGTCGTGCGTAACGGCGAGGTCGCTGTGCGGACCGAAGCCAACGGCGGCCGGCAGGCCGAAATCAGCGCGGAGTTGCGGATCGACGGCAACTCGTGGATAGCCTGCAGAGCGTTCGGTGCCGATTACCATCTCGATGAATGGGGTCGCCGGGTTTTCGCGCACACCTCGCCGGTCTATGTCGCCTGCGGCGGTGACTGGACGATGACTGACCCCGAAGGCATCCGCTATATCCGGACCCTCGTCGAGGGTGCCCGCGACTACGTCCGGCATACCGCGGTCCGAAGGTCCGACCAGGTCACGACGCACCACCACGGCGAGGCCAACCACCTCGCCTGGCTGGACCGGCCGTTCGCCGAGGCCCTGCGCGCGCTGGAAGAGCGCGATCGCGGGTAAGCGAAGTTCGGCCGCGTAGCCGTGCAGGCGGTGGGCGAGGCCGGCCGGATTGCTGAGCGCGACCAGGTGCCCGCCAGGCATCTCATCCGCCTCGATGCCGAGCCGGTCGCTGGCGACGCGGCGCTGGAACCCGGCTGGGAAGAGCCGGTCGCCGGCGCCGATCAGCACCCTGATCGGGACGTCCGGCCAGTGCTTGAAGGTGCATGGCTGCCGGAAGGGGGTGTCGGCTGGCTCGCGTGGCGGCCCGGCGGCTGCCAGCACGGCCCGGGCCCGGGGCGGCAGGTCATGCAGGAAATAGGTCTCGACGTCGAACTCACCGCCGCGGCCGGCCGCCTCGTCGGCTGCCCGGCGCGCCTTCCCGGATCCGGTAGCGTCCGACCACTCACCCGGAGTCTCGCCGGGTTCGGGGATCATCGCGTTCAGCAAGACGATCATCGCGACCGGCCGCCTGACCATGGGCGCGGTGAATCCGGCCAGCGACTGCGCGACCAGCACCACGCCGGGCTGGCCGCCAATCGCCCGATCGACGATCTGAGCGTATTCAGGGAGGCCAAGCGCCGGGTCGTTCTCCGCGATGTCCACCGCGATCGCCCGGTGACCCCGCCGCCGCAGCTCGGGCACAAGCAGCCCCCAATACGCGGCCTGACCGCCGGCGCCTGGCACCAGCACGAACGTGGCCATCGACCCTGCCCTCCCCGATATCTGACTCCGGCACGCCAGAGGGTTCCCCACGTTCAGACCGCGCGGCGCGGCGAAACTCATCGCACCCGAACGGTCACCGGGGAACCTACAGTTGGATGGGTGACGACCACCCGCGAGCTGCTGCTGGCGGAGCGGGCACTTGCCCAGCGGCGAGCCGCGGCCCTGGAGCGCGAGTTCGCGGATATCGCCGCGTCCGCGGGCGAGCCGGGCGCCGACGACGAGCACGACCCGGAGGGCGCGACGCTCGCGTTCGAGCGGCAGCACACCGCCGGGCTGCTGGCCCAGGCCGTGACCCAGATCGCGGAGATCGACGCCGCCATCGGCAGGCTCGGCGACGGCACCTACGGGATTTGCGTCCGGTGCGGCCAGCCGGTCGGGGCGGAGCGGCTGGCCGCGCGCCCGGCGGCCGCCACCTGTGTCCGGTGCGCCCAGTCTGCCAGGCCGTTACTGGCGCGCCTCCGGGTGCGCTACTGGTCCTCGTAGAGCTCGGTCAGGTCGGCCGCGACCGGCCCGAACTCGGTGCTGAAGGCCTCCTGGACGATGGGGTCGTCGTCGGTGCCGAGGGCGCGCCAGTCCTCGCCGGGTTCGAGGATCTTCTCGGCGCCGCGGATGCCACGGAAGTCGCCGGTCACGGCCGGGGGCTCCTTGCCCTCGGCCAGGCCCTTGGCGGCGGAGATCAGGATGTGCCGCATCCGGCTGATGGCCTTGTCGGTGGAGCCGAGCTGTTCCTGGGTGCGGTCGTAGATGGGGCCCATCGATTCGGTCACCATGAGGTCCTGGCTGACGAAGTCGGACACGCCGCTGAAGATGCCGCCGCTGCGCTGCAGCTCGCGGTCCATCAGGTAGTCGTTCGCCGCGGTGTACTCGCGCGGGGTGATGCCGTTGGTCGGCCGGGAGAGCGGCGTGGAGAACGGGGCGATGGAGAAGAGGTTCGCGCCGCCGAGCCCGCGGGGGTTCGGCCGCTCCCTCGGCGCGAAGAAGTAGCGCCAGCAGTTGTTGTCGTCGATCGGGATGAACATGCCCTGGCCGGCGCTGAACGGGATGCTGGCGATCATCGTGTGGTAGGGGATCGCGTAGGCGGAGATGCGGACGTGGGTGTTGCCGTTGGGGGTGGTGCGGATGCCGGCGTACCGGTAGCCGTACCAGGTGTCATCGACCTCGAGCCGCGGCGCCCGGTCGTGCCGCCAGAACTTCCAGGACATGGCGTTGGAGGGGTAGCCGGGCTTGTCCGACCCGTCGTCGGGGATGTCGTCGATGCCGTCCCACTGGTGCAGGTGGGAGATGTGGGCGGTGTCGATGTTGCCCTCCATCGCCTGCACCCAGTTGCAGGTGGAGTGCTGCTTCGCCGCGACGAACTCGCTGGCGCCCCCCTCGGAACCGAAGTCGCGGAATGGGGTCATGGTCTCGCGCGGTCCGAGGTAGGCCCAGATGATGCCGCCGGATTCGTGGGTGGGGTAGGCGCGCATCCGGACCTTGTCGCAGAACGGGGCGGGTTCGCTGGGCATGTCCACGCACCGGCCGTCGGTGTCGAAGGCCCAGCCGTGGTAGACGCAGCGGATGGCGGCGTCCTCGTTGCGGCCGAAGTACAAGGACGCGCCGCGGTGCGGGCAGTTCTCCTGGACCAGGCCGATGCGGCCTTGGGTGTCGCGGAAGGCGACCAGGTTCTCCCCGAGCAGCCGCACCCGGGCCGGGGGGCTGCCCGGCTCGGGGATCTCCGCGCTCAGGCAGGCCGGCGTCCAGTACCGGCGCAGCAGCTCGCCCATCAGCGTCCCCGGCCCCACCCGGGTCAGGATCTCGTTGTCTTCCGCCCTCAGCACGCCCGCACCTCCGCCTAGCGAGACCCGGCCCGGCGCTGGACCGGCCTTTTCACCGTCTCATCGCCCAAAGAACGCTGTCAATCATCGACCAGACAACTTCGCACCGCTCCCGGTTGTGGGCTGGCCCGTCGCTAGGCGGCCGCGGCCGCCCGGAGCTGGGTGAAGTCGATGCCGAGCCAGGCGTTCAGGCCGGCGTAGCCGGCCGGGGTCACCGTGACGATCCGGCTGCCGTCCTGGCGGCGCATCCAGCCACGGTCGGCGAGTTCGGTGGCGAGCGCGGCGCCGACGCCGCCCGCGAGGTGGTACCGGCGTTCGGTCCAGTCCATGCAGGGGCGCAGCAGCGGCCGGGTGCGGCGCGGCATGGCTCCGGCGTCGATGCCGAGACCGGCGAGCACGCGGGCCCCGCGCGGGCCGAGCACCCAGGCGCCGTCCCGCTCGGCGATCGCGTCTTGCTCGGTGAGCGCTTCGGTGACGGCGACCCCGACCACGCCGGCGAGGTGGTCATAGCACATCCGCGCCCAGCGCAGGTTGCGCTTGCGCGCCGAGTCCCGCAGCGAGCGGACCGGCGTCGCCGGCGCGAGGATAAGGAGCGTCTCCAGCGCGTCGGCCACCGGCTGTGACGCGATCGAGTACAGCTGCTGACGGCCGCTGGGCTGCGCCGAGACCAGGCCGCCGGCGGTCAGCTTCTTGAGGTGAGCGCTGGCCAGCGACCGGGAAATGCCGGCCGCGGACGCCAGCGCGGAACCGGACTGCGGCGTGCCGCCCAGCAGGGCATGCAGGATCCGCGCCCGGTTGGGGTCGCCGATCAGGCGGCCGAGCGCGGCGAGGTCGGCATCGGGCTCCATAACCCGCACACTACGGCAAGAACTGTCAAACCGGGGTTTGACGATTGTCCGGATATGGTCGGGTCCCATGAGGGTCTGGATACGAGTCGCGCTCGTGATGTTCGCCGTGGGCTGGGGCGCCAACCAGTTCTCGCCGATGCTGATCGTGTACCGGCACGCGCTCGGCCTCGGGCCCGGCGAGATCGCCGGGCTGTTCGCCATCTACGCGATCACCCTCATTCCCGGGCTGCTCGCCGGCGGGCCGCTGTCCGACCGGTTCGGCCGCCGCGCGTGCGTGCTGCCGTTCGCGGCCCTGTCGCCGGTCGCCACGCTGCTGCTCGTCCTGGGCCCGCACGATCTCACGCTGATCGCGGCCGGGCGGGCCCTCGCGGGCCTGTGTTCCGGCATGGTGTTCGGCCCGGCGACCGCCTGGGTGCAGGACCTGTCCGATGGGGGAGCGGTGAGCGCCCGCCGCGCGGCGCTCGCGCTCAGCGCCGGATTCGGCCTGGGCCCGATCGTGGCGGCGCTGCTCGCACAGTGGTCCGCCGACCCGCTGGTCGTGCCGTACCTTCCGCACCTCCTTCTTGGTCCCGTGGCGTTTGTCGCGGCGCTGGCTGTGCCGGACGCCCGGCGTTCGGCACAGCCAGCAATAACCGGCTACCGCTGGCCTCCGGCCGCGGTGCGGACCCGCGCGTTCTGGCTGGCGGTGGCGCCGGCCGCGCCGTTCGTGTTCGGCTCGGTGTCGCTGGCCATCGTCGTGCTGCCCGAGGAGGTGACGAGCGCGCACACGCTGTCGGCCGGGTACGCCGGGCTGATGACCGCGCTGGCGTTCGCCGCCGGCATCGGGGTGCAGCCGGCTGCCCGGCTTCTCGCGGCCCGCCGCCCCCAGGCCGGCGTCGTCGCCGGGCTCGCGGCCGCGGCGGCGGGCGCGGCGGTCAGCGCCGCCGCCGTCGCCGGCGCGGACCGGGTGCTGGCTGGCCTCGCCGCCGTGCTGCTCGGCCTCGCCTACGGGCTGTGCCTGGTCTGCGGGCTGCGGCAGGCCGAGGAGCTGGCCGGTGCCGGGGACCGGGGCGCCGTGCTCGCCTGCTACTACGTGCTTGCCTACCTCGGGTTCGCGGCGCCGTACGCGGTAGACGGGCTGAACGGGGTGTTCGGCAAGGCGGCGACTTTCGCGGCGCTGGCCATGGCGGCGGCGATGACTACCGCGCTGGCGGGGCTGCACGCCGCGCGCGTCCGTAATTCTCCGGTATCCCGTCTGCCCGCGGGCCGGCGCGCCCCGGTGAGGTCATGAAAGAGCCGCGTCGTCTCCAGGCCGGGGGAGACACCGAGCTCATCACGAAGCGCCTCGGCGCAGATGCGGTACTGGCGGCTCACCAGCTGTTGCTTGTGTTCCAGTGAATAGCAGCGCATGAGGAGCCTGTGGATAGGCTCACAGCACGGATCGTTCGCCAGGGCCAGCTGGCCGAGCTTCGCCGCGGACGCCAGTTCCCCGAGATCAAGGTAGATCTTTCCGAGGCTCTCCAGCGCTTCCAGGTACAGCTCGTTCAGATGTCTTTGCTCGGGCAGGTACCAGTCGCCGGCCGGGTCATCCTCGAAGAGCCGGCCACGGTACAGCTGGACCGCTCTCTGGTAGTGCCGGATCGCCACGCCGGAATGGTCAGAAAGATTCGCCAGATGCGCCTGGCTAAGCGAGGAGAGAAACTCCTCGCGGTCTATCCGCCATTTCAGTTTCGGATTGAGGGCGTAGCATCCGTCTTGGTAGAGAATGGGCTGGAGGCCCTGCCATGGCCCCTCGAGGACGTTCCGCAGGTTGTACAGCGCGACATTGAGGTTATTGCGCGCCGCGGTATAGGTGTGATTGGGCCAGTGCAGGTCCATGAGCACATCACGCCGCACCGGCCGGCCGTGGTGGATCAGCAGGTACTGGAATACCGATCTCGCTTTCAGGCTGTTCCATTTCATCACGCGCCGTCCGGCGACTCGCAGCTCGAGCGGCCCTAGGGCCAGAGTCGAGATATCCGCTTCGGGCCGGTCTGTGACCGGGAGCTGCTGGGAGGACACCGCGACAGCATCCGTGCTCCCCGGATCGGGCTGGCCGGATGGCAGGTGGTCGTGCTGGGAAATCACCTTCAGCCAGCCCGCCAGGCCACCGCCCCTGCGTTTCTTCGTGGTGGGCTCGCCGTCGGCAAGCAGCGCATCGATCTGGCTGTTCAGCTCGCGTTCGATTATCCGGCAGCAGCGGGCGGCCGCCTCCAGATGAGCCGCGAGCCGCAAGTGCTCAGCACTCCACAACTGGAGGTTGCGAACGCTCTCGACGCTGACCCGGGAAGCGACGCCGACATGGTCGGTACCAGCGAGCTGCTCGAGGGCTTGAAACAGCTCGCGTTGCGTCAGACGCCTCAGTTCCGTAACGGCATCGTTCAGCCGCCCTCCGGCGTCGCGTTGACGCACCATTTTTCCCCCAGGTTCCCCGATATCGTCCAGGCCACGTAAAAGTTCCCCAAGGGCTTACTCCTTCATCCAAGACGCCGAACCGGGCTTGTCAAGTCGCTTTTCTGGCTAGCCGACGATGAGCAGCGGGACTTCGCAGAAAGCCCGGCGAGCCGCGTGGCGATGATCTTCGGCGAAGAACATGCCCCGGTAGACCCCTGCGGGTATCGTGACTGGAGTGCTTGAAATCGCCACGGTCTGTTTACCTGGGCCGGGTGTTATTTCACCGGACCAGGTGAACGTAATCTCCTCAGCCGACTCGATTCGCTGTAGCTGGCAGCGCATCTCGCAGGTCACCGTTTCTTCCGCTTCTGTCAGGCTCACGCGCCCGGTGAATATAAGGGCGCTCCCGGCATCGAGCGTTACCGCATCGGGGACGAGCAGCTGGCTGGCCGGCCCGCTGATCGCCTGGCTTCCGGCGTGGCGCACCTCGAGGCCGGTAATGCGCAGGCGGCCTCGTCTCGCCATGCCCTCGGGCGCGGCCGGCTGCGCAGCAGGCCGCACGGCAGGCGGGCCTACCCGGTCCTCCATCCAGCGAAATACGTCGGCGGGGGCTGGCGTGGGCGCTGACGTCTCCAGCGTCTGATCTGACTCGATGTGGTGGACCACGAACCGGTGCGGGCCGCCCTGGCCGCCCGGCCCGCCGACGGACTTCCACGCCTCGACCACGAAGGTGGCCAGCGGTTCGTCCGTGGCGGCCGGGCTTTCCCCCGATAGCCGCCTCGCCTGGTCGCGCCAGCGGGCGACTTCGCCGGCCGGCAGCCGCCTGCCGCCAGCCTGCAGCGCCCGCTGCAAGTCATCGGCCTCGGCGTCGCTGAGTGCGGCCAGCTGGGCGATGGTCTCGATTCCGTGGTCCTGGCTGAGCCGCACGCACATCGCGTCGCCGATGCCGCGAATCTGCTTGAGCTCCGCCTGCCGCATGACAGCCTACGGCGCCGTGATCGCGAGGATCCGGTCGTCGAACACACAGTTGGGCTTGGCGGCGCTGTTGGACGTGAAGTGAAGTTCCGTGACCACCCGGTACACGGCGTCGTCGTCACCGGGCGCGGTCTTGAAGACGCCCGTGCCCGAGTTCAGGCTGGTGGTGAACGGCCCCGTGGTGAACGAGAAGCTGCTCAGCCCCGTGGCCGGAGTAGTGTGCGGGAACGGCCCGAGTGTCTTCCTGGTGCCTGTCTCAACCTCCTCGATGTGGTGGCTTATCTCCACCGGCTCGTTCGCGTACATCGCCACCACGAACGAGAGCCCGGTGATGGAGAGGTTGAGGCGGAACTCGAGCGGGGTGCCCGCTATCACGATGTCCGTGTCATCCGGCGCGGGCGACAGGACATCGACGCCAGTGGACGTGAGGTCGATGACGGGCGGGCTCTTGGGCTTGCTAGTCGTGGTCATGGTGGCTTTCTCCTCGGTGGCTGTGCCGAATGCTGAGTGTTGTAGCAGGGAGCACTTAGCCAGCACTGTGCCGCGCGCTTAATCTCCCGCTTAATCCGCGGCAGGGCGCGAAGTTACGGGTCCGTTCTGAATGAAAATCCGCGTCTCAGCGGAAGCGGGCGGGCAGACTGGAAGCGGCGAGTGCCTCGGCCGCGTGTCGGTAGCCGGTCTCGATGAGCGCGGCGCCCGCCTTGAAGTCGAGGACGCCGATGGCCGGGACCGGCGGGTGCAGCAGCAGGTCCACGTGAGCGACAGGCTGGCCCGGACGGCCTGCCACAGCTGGCCGCGCTCATGGACGACCTCTTCCGCGCGGGTCAGGTTCGCCGACACACAGAAGAAGCGCAGGGGCAGGTTCTCGATCGACGTGCTGCCGAAGTGGTCGGCGAGCAGCTTGTCCACCCGCGTCCCCGAGGACAGCGCGACCAGCGGGAGCGTGGGGCTGACCAGCGAGCCGCTGCGGGTGAACGCCCGCAGCGCCCGCTGGACCCGTTCCGCGTGCGGCAGGCCCCGCGCGTACAGCGCGCCCACCACCGCGCCGATGCTCGTGCCGCCGATGACGTCCACCGGCACGCCGGCCGTCTCACAGCCAGCGGGCCGTGCCGCCGGGGCGGGACCGGTGGGTGAGCACGGGCTCGCAGCGCAGCCACTGGGTGGCGAGCGCGCGTGCCTCGACGGCGCCGAGCCGGGGGTCGCTGCCGCCGCCCGCAAGCAGCGCAACGTCGCTCTGGCTGAGGCAGAGCCGGCTCCATTCGGTGTCGTCGGGGTCCGTGCGGTAGACGACGTGGTCGTGGCCGCGCTCGATCGAGTCCAGCCAGCCGGTCAGCTCGTGGCGCCGGGGATGATCAGGGCCGCGCCCGGCCGCGCCGGGGCCAAGCTCGTGGTCGACCGTGTTGGCATCCAGCCGGGCGGTCGTCCCGGTGCGTTCGAGCTGCCTGGCGAGCGCGTCGGCGATCTTTATCGCGGGGGTTGGGTCGGGGCCGGCCGGGGCGACGGCGACCGCGGCCGGTCGCTGAGCAGCGCGATCTCCCCGATGACCGCGCCGCGGCCGAGGTCGTGCAGCACCCGTTCGGCGCCGTCTGGGGTTGTGCTGACGCTGACCCGCAGCCAGCCGCTGAGCAGCACGTAGAGGCCGTCGCCCGGATCGCCCTCGGCGATGACCGCGTCGCCCGCCTGCGCGTGCACGGGCTCCATCTGCCGCGCCAGCCAGACCAGGGTGCCGGAGTCGAACGAGGCGAAGAACGGGATGCCAGCGAGAAACGCGCTCAGCTCGTGTGCGCGGTCGGTGCCGCTCATGCTGGCAGCATCGCAGCCGCCCGGCCCGACGCGGAATGAGGGGAACACCACCACGGCCGGGATGCCTTCATCCTTTGAAGAGGCGAGCAAAGGAGGCAGCTAGGTGACCGAGACGATTCGAGACGTGCTCCGCTCGCTAGAAGCGTTCCCAGCCGAGCTGCCGCCATCCGATGTCCAGTCAGCGCCGGAAGACCCGGTCACCCTGTTCCTGAGCTGGCTCACCGATGCGGCACGGGACAAGATCCTCGGGGCGCACGCGATGACCCTGGCGACCGCCGACGCCGCCGGCCGCGTCTCCTCCCGCGTGCTGATGTGCAGGGACGTCGATGAGACTGGCCGCTGGTACTTCGCCTCCGACGCGGCCAGCGGGAAGGGACGGGATCTGGCCGCTAACCCGCACGCCGCCGCGTCGTTCTTCTGGCCTCAGCACGGCCGCCAGATCCGGATCCGCGGCGAGGCCGTCTCCACGGGAACCCACGCCAGCGCCGCGGACTTCCTGGCCCGGCCGCCGAACTCCCGTGCCGCGGCACTGGTCGGCCGGCAGTCGGAGCCATTGGACGATCCGGCCGAATACGACGATGCTTTTCGGCGGTGTGCGGCCGCGGTTGACGCGAACCCCGGGCTGGTCGCGGCCGACTGGACCTTGTACGCGCTGTCCGCGGAGACGGTCGAATTCTGGCAAGCCGATTCCCAGCGCCGCCACGTGCGCCTGCAGTATCTGCGCACGGCCGGCACGTGGACGACTCATCTGCTCTGGCCGTAAGTGTCAAGGTACTTAAGTGTCAAGGTACTTAGGCCCTTGACGACGGACTTCCCCGGCAGGACGCTTGTTTCCCTAGGATTACGGATCCGCGATCCATCAATCGCTCGGAGCGAATGATCATGAATATTGAAATCAGCGTTCCTGAGGATTGGACACCAGGCCAGGCCCTGGCCATACGCCAATTGCTACAGCACGCAGTACAAACAGGTCAGCCAGTCATCGCGTTTGTCAGGAAAGACGTATCCCCAGACAAACTCAAGGAGATCTACGACCGGATCGAAACATTGATCCGTGAAGCTGGTCTCCAGCCCGCTTAACGTTCGCTCGGGTACCCGGGCGTCACCTGAGCTGGACGCGCTCATGTCTGGTAGACGGTGGGCCTGGTGGTGTAGACGCGGCCGGAGGGTGTTTCCCAGCGCATGACGCCGGGTTCGGGCTGGGTGAGCCGCCAGCCAGGGGCCTGCTTGACGCGATGATGGCGGCGGCACGGCGGCCCGAGGTTGCACTGGTCTGTGGTCCCGGCGGGGTAGGCAGTCGTGTGATCGAGGTTGGCGTTATAAATGTGGCAGCCACAGCCG
>Ga0187812_1000220_pt1 | contig 20800 bp, 21 predicted proteins | sample NC_S_2_FD_130582 | JGI IMG/M metagenome (GOLD analysis project Ga0187812, IMG submission 130582) | Wetland sediment microbial communities from Neuse River Estuary, North Carolina, USA - ASW-S_2 | ecosystem: Environmental > Aquatic > Freshwater > Wetlands > Sediment | place: USA: North Carolina...
TCCTCCGCTCCCGACCCACCTCTGCAGTAGTCGGAGGCGGAACTGAAGCCGGGGCCCGCCTACAGCTAGCGGAACAGCGCGCTGTACGCGTTGAGCGCGGGCTGCCCGCCGAGGTGGGCGTAGAGGACCGCGGAATCCGGGCCGATCCGGCCGGTGCGGACCAGGTCGATGAGCCCGGCCATCGACTTGCCCTCGTACACCGGGTCGATGATCATGCCCTCCAGGCGCCCGCTCAGCCTGATCGCGTCCAGCGTCGACCGGACCGGGATCCCGTAGTAGTCCCCGGCCCATCCCGGCAGAACGGTGATCTCGTCGTCCCGCAGGTCCCGGCCCAGCCCGATCAGCTCGGCGGTGTTCCGCGCGATCTTCTCGACCTGGGCCCGGGTCTCCTCGATCCGCGCCGACGCGTCGATGCCGAGAACCCGCCGTGGGCGGCCCTGACCCGTGATGTCCTCAAGGCCGGCGAACCCGGCGATCATCCCGGCCTGGGTGGATCCCGTGACGCTGCACACGATGATGGTGTCGAAGAAGACCCCGAGTTCCTGCTCCTGCTGCGCGACCTCGTACGCCCAGTTCGCGAAGCCCAGGCCGCCCAGCCGGTGGTCGGAGGCGCCCGCCGGGATCGCGTACGGCGTGCCGCCCGCGGCGCGGACGTCCTCGAGCGCCTGCTCCCAGCTGGACTTGATCCCGATGCCGAAGCCCTCCTCGACCAGGCGGACGTCGGCCCCCATGATCCGGGAGAGCAGGATGTTGCCGACCCGGTCGTTGACCGAGTCGGGCCAGTCCACCCAGCTCTCCTGGACCAGCAGGCACTTCAGGCCCAGCTTGGCGGCCACCGCGGCGACCTGCCGGGTGTGGTTGGACTGCACCCCGCCGATCGAGACCAGCGTGTCGGCGCCCTGCGCCAGCGCGTCGGGGACCAGGTACTCCAGCTTGCGGGTCTTGTTCCCGCCGTAGGCGAGCCCGGAGTTGCAGTCCTCGCGTTTGGCCCAGATCGCCGGGCCGCCCAGGTGGTTGGTCAGCCGCTCGAGGGGGTGGACCGGGCTCGGCCCGAACAGCAGCGGGTACCGCGGGAAATCGGCCAGGGCCACCGGGGCCTCCTAGAGGTCTAGGGCCGACGAAGTTGGTTTGATTGTGTCAAATTCGGGTGGTGGGGGTCAGGTGGCGAGTCCTGTGTCGTGGATGATGTGGTCGATGGCTTGCTGGTAGGCGGTGGCGGCCGCGCGCAGCGGGCCGGGCGAGCTGGTGGCTGGGGCCAGTTGCGCGAGGCAGGCCGGGAGGACGCGGTCGTGCAGGCGGGTGAGGATCATCGCGGTGTGCAGCCCGGTGCTGGTGACGTGGTAGCGGTGGCTGCGGGGGATGCGTTCGATCAGGTGGTGGCTGCGGAGCCGGCGCAGGTCGTAGGTGATCTGCCCGGTGCTGACGGCGGGCAGGCCGCGGAGTGCGGCGGTGAGTTCGCGCAGGTCGCGGTTGGTGAAGCCGCGGGGTAGCAGCCGGAAGATGAGTAGCGCGGCCAGCAGCGCGTGGCTGCGGGCCTGGCCCAGCGGCAGGCCGGGGATGCGGGTTCGGCCGCCGGTGAGGACGGGGCCGGTGACGGCGGCGATGGCGTTGGCTCCGGTGATCGGGTCGTGGCTGAGTCGTTCGAGGCGCAGCAGGCGCCGGCTGGCGGAGAAGCCGACCTCCCGCAAGGCGGGCAGGTTGGTCAGCCGTTTGCCGATCCCGAAATCCCGGGTGTCATTGATGGTGGTCTCGGTCCGCAGTGCCCGTCCTTCCTTGTGGTACTGCTTGATCGTGGCGTGCTTGTAGTCCACGTGCAGGCTCGGGGTGACGCCGCTGGTGATCACCCGGGTGCGGAACCGGCCCGGGGTGGCGCGGGGGCCGGTGCGCATGACCCGCCGGGCGAAGACCAAGCTGACCTGGTCGGGCCGCCCGGCGTCCAGGTTGTCCCGGATGACCTGCTCGAAGAACACCCGTCCGGATACGGGCTTGTCGAGCATCTGGGTCAGGGAGAACTCGGCTTGCAAGATGGAGATGTCGTAGCGGTAGCCGGCGGCCCGGTCGGCCGGGCTGAACGGGTGCGGCAGCCGGGCCAGCCACTTGCGCAGCAGCGCATCGATCTGGCCCGGTCCCAGCCGGTCGCAGATCGCCTGCAGCGCGGCGGGATCGCTGACCGCGGCGAACCCGTTGTCCAGCGGCTCGAACCCGATGCCGGCCTTGGCCGCCTGCTGCTGGGCCCAGTGGTTGCCGTTGATGCACAACTTGGCGGTGTAGGGGAAGTAGGAGCAGAACTTCAGGAAGAACGGGCCGAAGTCGCGGTCCACGCAGTAGAAGTAGAAGTGATTGACCAGGCCGGTGGTCTTCACGATCCACGGGTAGGACTTGCCCTCGCGGTCGCGGCGTTTCTCGGTCCGGAACAGCTGAGTCTTCTCCTGCGCCCGGCCGATGAACACGACCCCCTCGGTCCGGCCAGCCGCCCGGAAGGCGGCCAGGTGCTCGTGCATCACATCGTCTTTGCGCTGCCCCCCGGCAAAGTCCACCCAGGCGATCTGCCCCCGCTCGGCGAAGCGGTGCACCTCCGCGGCGAACCGATCGGTGATCCGGGCCAGCGGGGCGGTCGAGGCGACATGCAGGCCCAGCTGACGCCGGATGTACCCGACCAGCCCGCCCACGTGCTGCAGCTGCGGGACATACACGTTCAGGTACATCCGGTCGATGCATTCCACCTCGAACACCACGTGGTCAGATAGCACGTCAGCGACAGTGCGGGGTAGCGTCATGACAAGCTCCGGTCGGACGACTCGGCCCAGGAGGCCAGCTACCGCCACAGGCGGTCCATAACGGGACCAGCGTGTCACCGTCTGTCGCCGGCCGGAGCCCTAACCACCCACACCGGCCACCTGGCACGGCTCGTCGGGCTGGGGCGAAGCCCCGTTAGAACAGCACGTACAGCTTCCTGATCGGCTCGTGGATCTGCCAGGTGCCGGTCCAGCCGCGCGGTAACACGGCGGTGTCGCCGGGGCCGATGTCGGCGGGCTCGCCGCCGTCGGGGGTCACGGTCATCCGGCCGGACAGGATGTGCACGAACTCGTTGTTCTCCAGTGTCCACCGGGAGGGCCCGGGCGTGCACTCCCAAACCCCGGCTTCCTGGGCCCCTTCCCCGGCCCACAGGGTCGTCCCCGACGCGTACATTGGCTCGCCCGTCGCCTCCGCGAGCGGGCCCCAGTCCTCGAGCTTGGCGTCGACCGCGGCGGCGAGGAACGGGGTGACGGTGGTCATGACGTGGTGATCCTTTCCGGGAAGGGGAGCGCGATGGGGTCGGCGGCCAGGCGGCTGTGCCCGGCCTCGTCGAAACGGTCAAGTCCTAGGACCGAGACGTCGACCACCCCGGACGTCCCGGTCAGCGCGACGTCGGCCGCGGCCCGGGCGACGCCGGGGCCCCACATCATGCCCGCGCCGCCGGCGCTGGCCACGGTGACCCCGTCCCGGCCGGGTGCCGGGCCGATGATGGGCAGGTGGTCGGTGGTGTAGTCGATGGTGGCGGCCCAGACCCGGCGCAGCCCGAGCCCGGCGGTGACCGGGACCAGCGTTGCCAGCCGGGCGCGCATCTTGGCCAGGTAATCCTCGTCGATCTCGCGGTTCTCGCCCGGCGGCTCGTCCGGGTTACTCATCCCGAACAGCAGGCCGCCCTCCTCGGGCCGCCAGTAGAGCCCCGCGGCCAGGTCGAACACCATCGGAACCCGGGCCGGATCCAGGTCGGGGTGCCGTTCGGTCACCGCGACCTGGTGCCTGGCCCCGCCGGCCGGGATGGACAGACCGACCAGCCGGCCGACCTCGGCGAGCTTCGGCCCGCCGGTCAGGACCACCAGCCCCGCGACGATCGGGCCTCGGCTCGTGTCGACGGTCAGGCCGTCCGGGCCGCTCAGGCCGAGGAACTCCACGCGCTCGGCGATCTCGACGCCGGCACGGATCAGGGCGGCCGTGTACGCGGCGACGTTGCGGGGCGGCGAGATGAACCCGTCCTCGGCGCAGAACGTGCCGCCGAGCGTCCGCCTGGGCGCCAGCGTCGGGTTGGCCGCGTCGACCTCATCGGGCCCCAGCCACCGCACGGGCACGCCGAGGCCGGACTGCATGGCCATCCGCTCGCGCGCGGCGGCGACCTCCGCCGCAGAGAAGCAGGGGAGCAGGTACCCCTGCTCGGTGAACCCCGAGTCGGTGCCGATCTCGTCCCGCTGGCCCAGGTAGAAACTCCGCGACCACTGCCCGAGCCGCACGGCCTCCGGGGTGCCGCCCTGCATCCGGACGACGCCGGCCGCCCGGCTGCTCGCGCCCTGCCCGAGCAGGCCCCGTTCCACCACGACGACCCGGTCCAGGCCGGCCCGGCGCAGGAAGTACGCGCACCACGCGCCCACCGTCCCGCCGCCGACCACGACGGCGTCCGCGGTTCCCGTCAGCACACCCGCCCGCCCATCACACCCGTTGGCACACGACCGAGTCTGGCCTAGACTGAACATTCAGTCAATACGATGCGCCCGGTCACGAGCCTGGAGGTTCCACGGGATGTACGGCTTCTCCGAAGCAGACCGCCAGATTCAGGACCGGGCCCGCGGCTTCGCGGATGAGCTGATCCCGTTCGAGGAGCAGGCCGAGCTGGCCGGCGGTGAACTGCCGCGGGACCTGACCGCCGGGCACGCCAAGCGGGCCCGCGAGCTGGGCCTGACCGCGACCAACATGCCCGTCGAGCTCGGCGGGGGAGGCTGCACCACGCTCCAGCAGGTGCTAGTCCAGGAACAGATGGGCCGGGTGACCAACGCGCTCGGCTGGGTGGCGTCCACCCCGCCATCGTGGCTGCCGGAGGTCGCGACGCCAGACCAGCTTGAGCGCTACGTCCGCCCGGCGATCGCGGGCGACCGTGAGGAGTGCTACGCGATCACCGAGGAAGGCGCGGGCACGGACGTTGATGCGATCGAGGCCACCGCGCACCGGGACGGCGACCAGTACGTGCTCAACGGCGTCAAGTGGCACGTTACCTCGTACAACTCCGCCGACTTCGCCTTCTTCCAGGCCCGGCTGGTCGGCGGGCCGCACGACGGCGAACACGCGATGTTCCTGGTCGACCTGCCGACCCCGGGCGTCCGCGTGATCAGGACCCCGGCCTACGCGCACACGATCAGCCACCATCACCCGATCGTCGCCTTCGAGGACGTCGCCGTCCCCGCCGCGAACCTGGTCGGGGCCGAGGGCGGCGGGATGACGTTCGCGTACGAGTGGTTCCGGTTCGAGCGGCTGATGGTCGCCGCGCGCTGCCTCGGCGCGGCCGACCGGCTCACCGGGGAGATGACCGCGTTCGCCCGGACCCGCCGCTCGGGCGGCCAGCCGATCATCGAGCACGGGCTGGTGGCCGGGATGCTCGCGGACAGCCTGACCGAGCTGTTCGCCGCCCGGTCGATGGCCTACGAGACCGCGCGCGGCATCGACGGCGGTGCCGACCTGAAGGTGTCGCACGCGCAGTGCTCGATGGCCAAGCTCTACTGTTCGGAGATGGCGGGCCGCGTCGCCGACCGGGCCGTCCAGGTCTTCGGTGGCCGCGGCTACATGCGCGAGAACGTGGCCGAACGCTTCTACCGCGAGCTGCGCGTCGAGCGGATCTGGGAAGGCACCAGCGAGATCCAGCGCATGATCATCGCCCGCCAGATGGCCAAACGCGACCCCGCCACCCTCGTATAGCCAAGCCCCGCCGAGTTTCTGCAACAAACCAGTACTTGCGACTCCTTTGCAATTAGATTAGCGTTCCCCTCAGGTGCGGACCGGCTGCGCGGCGGAGGGGGGATCGAGGTCATGACCGCTCCGAGCGCGGAACGGCGGGGCGCCATGACGATGCGCAAGATCTTCCGCCAGTCCTTCCAGACGATGAGCCGGACCGAGCGGCTGCGCGTGCTCGGCATGTACGGCTCGATCATCGCGCTCCACGCGCTCGGGTTCTTCGTGTTCATCGCCTACGTGCTGCCGGCCCACTACAAGCTGTTCGGCGTCGGCCTCAGCGTCACCGCCTACACCCTGGGCCTGCGGCATGCGTTCGACGCCGACCACATCGCCGCGATCGACAACACGACCCGCAAGGTGATGGCCGAGCGCCAGGGCACCGGCCAGCCGCGCCCGTTCTCGTTCGGCTACTTCTTCTCCCTCGGCCACTCCACCATCGTGGTGGTGATCGGAGTCGGGATCATCATCGCCGAGAAGACGGTGCTGCCGGCGGTGACGCACAGCAGGTCCTCGCTGGAGGCGTTCGGGGGCACCTTCGGCACGCTCGTGTCCGCGGGCTTCCTGTTCCTGATCGGCCTGCTCAACCTCGTGATCCTGGCCGGGATCATCAGGGTCTTCCGGGCCATGCGACGCGGGGAGTACGACGAGGCAGAGCTGAACCGGCAACTGGACAACCGGGGGTTCTTCTACCGGTTCTTCGGCCGCTGGATGCGGGTCATCAACAAGGAATGGCAGCTGTACCCCGTCGGGGTGGTGTTCGGGCTGGGCTTCGACACCGCCACCGAGGTCGCCCTGCTGACGACCACCGCGCTGCTGGCCTCCGAGCACATCCCCTGGCAGGCCATCCTCGCCCTGCCGGTCCTGTTCACCGCCGGGATGTGCCTGATGGACACCACCGACGGCATCTTCATGAACCTGGCCTACGGCTGGGCGTTCTTCAACCCCGTGCGCAAGGTGTACTACAACCTGGCCATCACCGGCCTGTCCGTGGCCATCTGCTTCTTCATCGGCGGGATCGAGACCCTCAGCCTGGTCCCGCTGGAAATCCACGGGGTCAGCCAGACCGGCGGCTTCTGGGGCTTCATGTACCACTTCAACATCAACACGGCGGGCTTCGTGATCGTCGGCATGTTCATCGTCGTCTGGGCGGCGGCCATGGCGATCTGGCGATTCGGCCACATCGAGGAGAAATGGACCGCCCGCCTGCACGGCTCCCAGGCTCCCGAATAAGCGGTCCTCCTGCGTAACCAGGCCGATCAGCTCGCGCAGCGAACCGGCGATCCGGGCGGGCTCGGTCACGAGTGCCAGGTGGTGGCTCATCTGCTGGGCCACCGGCCAGCCAAGTTCCCGCGCCCGGGCCGCCTGGTCCTGGTACGCCTCGCTCAGCAGCAGGTAGGCAGCGGGAGCATCGGGCCAGGCCGGCGCCGGCGGGTGGACTTCCTCGAACATGGCTAGCGGCAGCCGGGGACAGCCGGCGGCAAACCGCCGCCGCGCCTTCGGGTCCGGTATGAGTTCGGCCATGGCCTCATCACCCCACCACCGGGGCCACGGCGGCAGCCAGGCCTCGGCGTCGGCCATGTCCCGTACCTGGGCCGCCAGATCGGGCGGCACCGTTTCCATCCACGACTGCCCCGGGATCGGCAGGCCCGCGTCGACGAAGACGTAGCCGCAAACCTGACCGATGAGGGCACCCGCCGCCGCCAGCAGCGGCCCGGCCCCGCTGTGTCCTATGAGGATCGCGGGCTGGCCGGATGCGCTGCGCGCTATCACCTCGGCCTGGCGCGAGCAATAGGGCGGCCCGGCCGCGACCGTGCCGGTCAGGTCGGGGACGCCCACCTCGTAGCCTCGCCCGGCCAGGTCAGCCGCCACCAGATCCCAGCTTGCGCACCCCACCAGCGGGCTATGAACAAGCACCACCCGAGCAGTCATGGCCCGACCCTACGCTCCGGCGAGCACGGCGCCCTGCCGCGGAAATGGTTCGACGGTGGCCCGGAGTCCTGACACAGTGGCGGCATGCCAGACTCCGAACTCGTCACCGCCGGGGACGTGCAGCTCATGCAGGGTCTGGCCCAGCGCGTCACCGCTGTCCGTCACGATCTGGTGAATAGCGACGCGACGTTCGGGGAACTGGCCTGGATCTGGGGTAAGGGGCATGCCTCCGACGGCGGGACCTGGCCGTGCCGCCTGTGGTTTTCCGGCGGTGAGCTGGTTGCGTGGGGGTGGGCTTACCTGCCGCACCGGATGCGGCGAAGCGACGGGTCGGTCCAGGAGGTCACCGGCGCCTACCTGGGATACCAGGTCCATCCCGACCAGCCCGAGCTGGTTGACGACGTGATCGACTGGTACGACCGGATCGCGGCGAACCTCGAGCGCACGGTGCTGCCGCGGATGGCCGACGAGTTCGCCCTGAAGCGATGGGCGGCCCACGGGTATCAGGCCGACCCGGCGTCGCTCGGCGAGACCGGGTACTGGACCCAGCTCACCGAGCGGGATCTGACCCACCTGGAGCAGCCCACGCTCCCGGACGGGTTCCGGTTCCGCACCGCCGCCGAGGCCGGGCCGCAGGCCGCGGTCCGGGCCCATGTGGATGCCTGGGCTCCATCGACGTACACCGCGGAGGGCTACGAGGGCGTCCGGCAAACGCCGACGTACCGCAGCGACCTCCACGTCCTGGTTGAGGCACCCGACGGGACCATGGCCGCCTCGACGATCATGTGGCTGGACGAGGCCAACCAGACCGCCGAATTCGAGCCGGTCGGGACGCACCCAGGCTTCCGGCGCCTGAGGCTCGGCAGCGCGATGCTCTGGTACGGGATGCACCTCGCGCGCGATGCCGGAGCCACCCACATGACCGTTGCCTGCCTGGGTGCCCCCGGGCATCCATCGGCGCGAGGCCTGTACTACGGAGTCGGGTTCCGGCCGTTCACGCGTGACGCGCCCCTCATCAAGCCCGCGGCCTAGTCCTCGCCGGTTCGGCCAGCCGTCCGACCCCTGCGGCTGCACGCGGCCGTCTGATCCTTGGTCACACTGTGACGGCAACGTTGATGATGTAGACGGTCATCGTGTCCTCGTGTACCTCGTACAGGATTCGGATCCCGGGCCAGCGAAGCCTGTAGATCCCGCTGCCTCCCCACGCAACCGCCTCGTCAGGATGCGGTTGTTCCGCCAGCGCCGCCAGCGCCCGCCTAATCGAGGTAAAGGCATCCTTATCCTCGGCCCGGATCCGAGCCAGCGCCCGGAGTGCGGTCTCCTGCACGACGACCGTGAAGCTCATCGAGCCTGTTCGGCGTCAATCTGGTCCAGCGCGGCATCCAGGTCGGTCAGCGGGACGCCGCCGCGTCCCGCCAGCCTGGCTTCGTAGTGAGCGGCTAGGGCGGCGCGATCCTCCAGGTCGGCGAGGTCGTCGATGTTGATGATGGCGACCGAGGGCTTGCCGTGCTCCGAAATTGCCACCGGACGATGCGAATACCGGGCCCGGGAGACCAACTCACCCAGGTGAGCCCGGGCCGACGTCAAGCTGTAAGACTCGTCCATGACTTCAAAGTGTACACTTTGCACGCCTGACGCCGCCGGGCAGGGCGCTCAAATGGTCGGCCGCAGTCCGGGACGGGCGCCGGCCGAGTTCGCGTGTTCCCTAGGCTCTGGGCGCCTCGTCGATCGGGGCGTGTGGCACACAACCCCCGTCTTGCGGGGCCAGAGTGCCACGTGCCCCATTCAGGTCGGGCCTAGCCCAGGAAATGACCCGCAGGCAAGCTGGCCTCGATGACGGCCAGGACCTCGGGGGAGTCCGGGGTGGTCATCGGCCGGAACCGGGCCGCGACGGTCCCGTCGGGCCGGATCACGAACTTCTCGAAGTTCCACTGGATGTCCCCGGCCTCGCCCTCACCGTCTGGCGTCGCAGTCAGGGAATCGTAGATGGCGTGCCGGCCGGGCCCGTTCACCTCGATCTTCTCGAACATCGGGAAGGTAACCCCGTACGTGGCCGAACAGAACGTGGCGATCTCCTCGGCACTGCCAGGCTCCTGGCCGCCGAACTGGTTGCACGGGAACCCCACCACCGAGAAGCCACGTCCGGCGTACTCCGCCTGGAGCCGCTCCAGGGCGGTGTACTGGGGCGTGAGTCCGCACTTGGAGGCCACGTTCACGACGAGCAGCGCCTTACCGTCGAGGCCGAGCGCGCCGAGCGAGGAGTCCTGCCCGGCCAGGGTCTTCACCGGGATGTCAAAGATGGTCACGCCGCTACGCTACCGGGCCCTCGCGACCGAAGCCCACACGGAACCGCTACCGGGCGGCGCTCTTCACCGTGGGCCACACGGCGGGCCGGAACGGCGTACTGGAAGGGACCCAGGGCGATTGCCCCAGGTAGCCCCGGGCCAGGGTGGTCACGAAGTAGTAGACCGCGTCCTCGGTCGGCGCCAACGGCCCCGGCCGCGCGTGCGGCGAGGCGAGGCCTCGCTGCACCGACTCGCACGCCGCCCAGTCCTGCCGGTTGGTGATGTCCCAGAACTCCACCGCGTACCCGGGGTCGAAATCCGGCGCAGATACGGCCTCGGGCGCGAACGCCCACGTGCACTCGATCCGCGTGCGGTCGGCCGCGAGCGGGATCATCCGGTGCGTCATCACGTAGTCGGGGTGCAGGCTGAGCAGGATGTTCGGGAAGATGTTGACGTAGATGACGGTCCGCAGGCCCTGCTCGTCCAGGCCGCGCAGTGGAACCCCGTGGCTGGCGCCGTCCAGGGACATCGTGTCCATGCCGTCGCGCAGCATCATCGTGCCGCCGACCCAGGGGCCGTCGGTGGCGTAGTTCTCGCCGCTCTTCGGCGGGCTCACCCGGCACAGTTCGGGGTGGATGTTAGGGCAGTGGTAGCACTCGTGGTAGTTCTCCGTGGCGATCTTCCAGTTCGTCGCTGCGTCGTAGCTGTGCGAAGCCGCGGTCACCAGGCGCTCGGGCTCGTAGGGCGCGACGACCGGCTCGAGCTTGGCCAGCGCCTCCGACAGCGGGGGGACCGCCCCGCCCGACCCGTCCACGAAGATCAGGCCGTGCCACTCGGCCGCCGGCAGCGGCGTCAGGCCCCACTCGCCGAAGTCGAAGCCCGGCTGGTTCCGGAAGCCCGCGGCCGCGTATAGCTCGCCCGACAGCGTGTACGTCCAGGCGTGGTACGGGCAGATGATCATCTTGTGCCGGTTGCCCTCACCGCAGGGCAGCAGCTCGTGGCCGCGGTGCCGGCACGTGTTCGCGAACGCCCGCAGCACGCCGTCCTCGCCGCGCACCAGCAGGACGCCGCCCTCGCCCATGGCCTCCGCCCGCTGGTCGCCCGGTGACGGAAGCTGCGAGCTATGCCCGACGCAGACCCAGCCGCCGTCGAAGAAGTTCCGCTGCTCCCAGGCGAACACCGCCGGGTCCACGTACGCGGCCCGGGGGAGCATCACGCTCTCCCCGAACGGCCGCAACGCCTCGTCCAATTCGGCACGGTCAAGCGGGGCTCGAACGGTTCTAAACTGACTGACCATACAGTCAAGAATACGCCGCGCAGGACGATCTTGTCCAGACGAGAACCGTCCGCAAAGCACCTAAAAGCCCCGCGACCAGGCGTTAGGGAACCTCTACGGCAAAGTGTCCGGCGTCACGCCCACATCGACGGTGACCCACCCCTCACTCCCCGAAGGCCCGCTGGCCGAGATCCGGTAGTACCCGGCGCTGGGGAACGACGCCGTAAGCGTCGCCAACCCCCCGGTCATCGTGACCGTCTTCGGGAACGACGCGGGCACAGGAACTCCGGACGGCGTCGTCAGCGTCAGGTTCACCGAACCCCCCAGCGCCGGATCGAGGACGAGCCCGCCGGTCTCCGCCGACAGGTAGATCGTGACCGTCTTGCCCGGGCTGGCCGGCCCGATGTCGGTCAGGATGCCGCCCGAGGCGTGGAACCCGATCGTGTCCGCGGGCGCCACGGGCACCGAAGGCGCCGGCAGCAAAGCCTGCCCGAAGTTGAACGCGGAGTACAGGTTGTTCTGCGCCGAGTTGAGCGGGGTCAGCGAGGGCATGCCCCACAGCTTCTGCATGAACGACAGGATGGACACGTTGGTCGTCTGCTGGCCGAACACCCCGCGCTTCGCGTACGGGCTGACGATGATCATCGGGGTCCGGGCGCCGTACCCGGTGCTGGCGGACGGCGCGACGTGGTCCCAGAACCCGCCGCTCTCGTCGTAGGTGATGAAGATGGCCGTCGACTTCCAGTACGCGCTGTGCGCGACCGCGTTGACCAGCTGCCCGATCCAGGCGTCGCCCTCCCCGATGTCCTCGGCGGGCTCGGTGCTGTACCCGACGCCAGGGCGCACGAACGAGAAGTCGGGCAGGGAACCGTTGGCGAGGTCGCTGAAGAACGCCGACCCCGTGGTCAGGTCCGCGGCGTGCCCGGACGGGATGAGCTGCTGCCAGACCGTCCCGGTCAGCGTCGAGGGCGGCAGCGCGTAGTAGATCTTCCAGGAGTGCCCGTGCGCGGTGAGCTCGTCGAAGATGGAGTCCCACGCCAGCGATGGCCCCGGCTGGAGGTTGTTGTAGACCCAGCCGTGGTCGGTGCCGTTCAGCGCCATCAGCACGTTCGGCTGGGTCGGGGCGATGACCGGCTGGAAGTTCTGATCGGCCAACTCAAAACTCGACGCCAGGTACTGCTCGTTCGGGTCGAACCTCGGCCCGAACTCCGTGATCGCCGCCATCCCGTCCTGCGGGAAGACGGTGTAGTGGTCCATCTGGTAGCCCTGGCCCGGCTGGTAGTCCATCGCCATCTGCTCGGCGACCGCGCTGTTGTTGATGGTCCCGTCGACGTCGCCCTCGTTCGGGGTCGCCCAGACCGGCTGCACGTCCGGCGCGGAGACGTAGTACGCGTTCGGGTTCAGCAGCGTCGTCCCCGCCGGGATACCGTCCGCGCCGTGGAACTGGCCGAACAGGTTGTCGAACGAGTGGTTCTCGATCATGATCTCGATGACGTGCTTGATCGGCACGGCCGGAGCCGATACGCGATCGGGCTCAACCGCCGTAGCCCCGCGAGCAGCGCCGGTCGTCGCCACCACCATCGCGGCCAGCAGGCCCAGTCCGCCCACCGCCGCCAGAAGTTTTGAATGCCTCACGCGACCTATTGTGCCCAAATAAGATCGCTACGCTCAGTAACCGCATCCGGCGTTTCTTGTCGAGTTCCTCCGGTCCGCGACCCGCCGGCCCGGATTGCCCGAGCTTGCCGCCCGCCGTCGCGCTGCCGATACTGCTGGCATGGACGACCGAAACGTACTCGGCGGCGAACTCGAGCCGTGCGGGAGCGATCCGCTGACCGGCTTCTACCGAGACGGGTCCTGCACGTCCGGGCCCGAAGACCTGGGCAGCCACACGATCTGCGCGGTGGTGACCGCCGAATTCCTCGCGCACCAGCGCAGCATCGGCAACGACCTGTCCACGCCGATGCCGCAGTTCCGCTTCCCCGGCCTGGTGCCGGGGGACCGGTGGTGCGTGACGGCGGCGAACTGGCTGCGCGCCCACCACGACGGCGCGGCGGCCCCGGTGGTCCTGGCGTCCACCCACCAGCGCGCCCTGGAGATCGTCCCGCTCGAGATCCTCAGACCGTACTCCGTCGACGTCCCCGCCGACGCCGGCGCCCTGGACGAGTAGAAATCCTTTTATCCCGAACGACGGTGGTATCACCCCCGCGCCCTCGCAGGCGTCCTGATCAGGCGGCCTGTCCGGTTACCAGCCCCGCGGCCACAATCGGGTTCCTGACCTGCGGCCCGTCCGGTGCTACCACCCCGCGGCCCCTACCGCGTCGCGGCTATGCGGCCCGTCCGGCCGCGACCGCGGCCGCTTCTTCATCGCTCATCGGCGGCCCGATGACCGGCTGGCCGGTTTCCGCGGCGGCCCGGAACGCGGCGTCCATGTCCATCGGCTCGTCGCCGGGCGGGAGGCCGCGACTCGGGGCGGGCCGCCCGACCGCCTGGATGAAGCGCAGGAACGAGTCGTCGGAGTGGACCTGCAGCATGACCGCGGGTTCGTCCCCCACGACGCGGAACGTATGCGGAACTCCGTGCGGCAGCGCCACGTACGCCCCGGGCTCGACCGCGAAGGACTGCTCACCGCACCGGAACGCGAGGCGTCCCGAGACGAGGTAGAAGCTGTCGTCCAGGTCGGCGTGCACGTGAAGCGGCGCCCCGCCGCCGGGCGCGACGGTCGCCTCGATGATCACGGGCTGACCCGGCTCGGCGGCCCGGATGACCATCAGGGAGTCGAAGAACCAGTAGGCGTCGCCGGTTCCGGCTGCGGAGTGGTGAGCCGTCGCGGTAGCAACGGCCTGATGCGTGTCGGTCATGATGTCCTCCCCGGGCCGAACAGGATGCCGCGCGCGCCGAGCACTTCGGCCATGCGGGCGATCGGCGGGGGGCCGTCCGGGCGGGGCGGCAGGCCGTGTGCCTGCGCGGTCGGCTCGCTCAACTCCCGGAATGCGTCTTCCAGCCCGCCCGGGGTCAGGATCACCAGTGCCCGGGCGGCGTCACCGTCGATCGAGAAGCTGTGCGCCACGCGGCGCGGCAGAAAGACCAGGGAGCCCGGCTCGGCGGCGAGGGACTCGCCGCCGACGTCGAAGACCCACCGGCCGTCGAGGACGTAGTACGTCTCGTCCTCACGGGAATGGGTGTGTGGCGGAGGTTCGAGGCCTTTGCGGACGGTCACCTCCATTATTGCGAGGCTGCCGTTGGTCTGCCCCGACTCGGCGAGGAAGCTGAACAGGTGGCCGAGGTAGGCGCGGCTGGAGCCGGCCCCGGGCCGGCGGGCGAAGGCACCGGTGAGCGGTGTGGTGGTCATCGCGTGCGTGTCGGTCATGATGTCCTCCCCTGATCGTGTTGGGTACTGTTTTCGTCCTTGAGCGCGGTGATCAGCGTGTCGATGGCCCAGGCGATGCCCAGGCGCGCGTCCTCCGCGGACAGGCCGCACTCCTCGCTGACCGTGATCCAGGCCGGCAGGCTGCACAGGTAGACGATCGCGCCCTCCCGTCGGCGGGCCTCGTCCGGCGCCAGGTGCGAGGTCACCTCGGCGAGCGCCGCGGTGATGGACTCCACCCGGCGCCGCCGGTGCGGCGACCGGGCCCGGCGGCCCAGCCGAGTCCAGAGCATCGCGCGTACGAGCTCCGGGCTCTGCGCGCCGCGCGTGGCTGAGTCCAGGAAAACCCTGGAGATGTCGTCCGCGCCCTCGATCTGCTGCGGCAACCCCATCCGGGCGACCACGTGATCGCCGACCGCGTCGAACATGGCCTCCCGAGTCGGGAAGTAGCGGTACAGGGTTCGCAGCGATATGCCCGCGTCGGCCGCGACCTGCGGCATCGCGACGTCGTCGGGGTCGTCGCGGTCCAGCCGGCTGACCAGGGCATCGAGGATCGCTTCCCTGACGACCGCCGCCTGCCGCTCCCTGAGGCTGCTCCCAGACGCCATGGCATGACTGTGCCATATATGACACGATCATGTCAAGAGGGCACAGTCGTGTCAGGTGGATGACCGCGGCCTGCCAGGGGACACTGTGGAGAGCACACAGGGAGGGACGCTCATGGAAGCCCGCACCGTCAGGACCAGCTCGCCGAACCGGCTCAGGTCGTTCGATCCGCTTCGCATCGCCCGCCTGGAGTACCGGGCCTGGGTCGGGTACTACCTGCGCCGCTGGCCGCAGGTCTTGGCGGCGAGCGTCGGGCTGGTGCAGGCGGGCTTCGGCCTGGACCCGTACCAGACCGTGGCGGGCGCCTGGCTGGTGCTGCGCGCCAACCAGCTGTGGGCGCCGTACCCCGACAACGACCCCGGGGGGGCGCGGGCCTGCATGCAGCAGTTCTATGAGCTGGTCAAGACCCGCTACGGCGAGCCCGCGGATCCGGCCTACGCTGCCGCCCTCGAGATCGACTGGTGGGCCGTGCACCGCGAGGTCCAGCACGCGTCCGGCGCCACCGGGCCTGCCGAGGAACTGGTGGCCTCGCTGACCCGGCTGAACTGCTACCTGTACCGCGAGCCTGAAGAGGCGATCAGGCCCGCCGCGGTCCACCGGGCCCGTGCGATGGACCTGTCCGACCGGTGGGTCAGGGAGGGCTGTAAGCCCGCCAGCCCGCTGCTCCCGCTCGAACGCGCGTCCCTGGTCCGGTCCTACGCCGCGCTGCTCGCCGCCGTCCACCACTAACGGCGGCATGTCCTACAGTCGATCTCATGACCGACGCGGACGCGGACCCGCCGGTACCCAAGCCGAAGGACCTGACGACACAGCGGGCGGGGGATGCGGACCGGGACGCCGTCGCGGCCATGCTGCGTATCGCCGCGGGGGAGGGCCGGATCGACGCCTCCGAGCTCGAGGAGCGGCTTGGTCTGGTCAACGCCGCGAAGACGTACGGGGAACTCGACCTCCTGGTGGCGGACCTGCCCCAGCCGCCCCCGTCGCTCACGCTGTCCGGCGCGGACACCGATCCTGACCCCCTCGTCCTGCGCACCACATCGGCCAACATCAGGCAGGTCGGCCACTGGGTGGTCCCCAAGCGGATCACCGCGGAGTCCACCACCGGGTGGATCACGATCGACTTCACGCGGGCCCACTGCCGGCACCAGGAGGTCACCGTGGAAGTGGTCACCAAGACGGGGTGGATCCAGCTAATCCTGCCCGAGGGCTGGGCCGCCCGGGTCGGGCCGCTGAAGACGTACACCGGGCACATCAGCAACAAGGCCATGGACACCCCCGACCCCGGCGCCCCGACCGTGATCGTGACCGGGGATCCGGTGTTCGGCTACATCAAGATCCGCCAGCGCTACGGCCGGAGGTCATGATGCTCGCTTCCGCCGCCGTCCCTGCCGAGATCCGGCCGCGCCACGCCGGGAGACCGTGATGGTCGCTTCCGTCGCCGTCCTTTCCGACATCCACGCCGTCCTCCCGGCGCTCGACGCGGTGCTGGCCGAGCCGGACGTCCGCGACGCCGAGCGCATCGTCCTCACCGGCGACATCGCCGCCGGACCTCAGCCGACCGAGACGCTCGACCGGCTGCTCGGCCTCGGCGACCGGGTCACCTGGGTGCGCGGCAACGCGGACCGGGAACTGGTGAACCTGGCCCGCGGCGCGGTCGACGACGTCGGCGACCCCATTTCGACGTGGGCCGCGCAGCAGCTTTCCGCCGATCACGTGGACTGGCTGGCCCGGCTGCCCTACCCGGTCACGCTCGAGGTCGACGGCTTCGGCCCGGTCGTCTTCTGCCACGCCACGCCGCGCGACGACGAGGAGGTGGTCGTCGTCGACTCCCGGCTCGAGCGGTGGGCCGAGGTCCTCGCCGAACTACCCGACGAGGTGATGACGGTGGTCTGCGGGCACACCCACATGCCGTTCGCCAGGCTGGCCCACCGGCGCCAGATCATCAACCCGGGCAGCATCGGCATGCCGTACGGTCGCCAGGGGGCGCACTGGGCCCTTCTCGCGGACGGCGCGGTCAGCCTGCGCCGCACGCCCTACGACCCCGTGGCCGCCTGCGCGCTGGTCGCCGAGCAGTCCTCCTTCCCCGACGTAGCCGAGTGGGCCGACTACTTCCTGCACGCCCGGGCCAGCGACGCCGAAGCCCTCGCGATCATGGCCCCGCGCGACGGGCGCGCTTCGCCATGAGCGACGTCACGATCGACCTCGCCCGCGACGGCGACCTCGCCGAGATCCTCCGGAACTTCGAGCGCTTCTGGGGCCACCGGGACTTTCCGCGCCCGCTCCTTCACCCGATCTTCTTCCGTGAGTTCGGCGACACGGCCTTCATGGCCAGGAGGGACGGCGAGATTATCGGGTGCCTGCTCGGCTTCGTGGCCCCGACGGGTGACGGTTACATCCACTTCGTGGCCGTCCGCGACGACGCCAGGGCCCTCGGGTTGGGCCGGCGCCTGTACGAGACGTTCGCTGCCGCCGCGGCGCGGCGCGGCGCGACCGCGCTGAAGGCCCTGACCAGCCCCGAGAACACCGGCTCCCAGGCGTTCCACCGCCGCATGGGCTTCACGGATATGACGGAGGTCCCGAATTACGAAGGCAGCGGCCGGACCAGGATCGTCATGCGCCGCCCGCTGCCCCTGTAACCTGCGACGGCTCCCAGCGCCAGCCGTTCCGTGACGCCGGGAAGGACGGGCGGGCGGCCGCGCAGGCCGATCGGGTCCGGCGGGCCGAGCCGGTCGGCGTGCTGGCCTACGTGGACGGCGAGGCGGTCGGCTGGTGTTCGATCGCGCCGCGGGAGAGTTACGCCGCGGTGCTCGCGTCGCGGGTGATCCCGCAGGTGCCGGGGGAGCAGGTGTGGTCGGTGGTGTGCTTCTTCGTGGCGGCCCGGGCTCGCCGCCACGGCCTGCGAGCCAGGCTGCTGGAGGCCGCCTGCACGTACGCGGCCGAGTCCGGAGCCGAAGTGGTGGAGGCCTACCCGTCACCGGACGGGCGTTCCTACCGGTACATGGGCACCCGCGAGTTTGTATGTCGCGGCCGGCTTCGAGGACGTCCCGGTCCCGGACGGCTCCCGCCCCGTCATGCGCAGGCCGACCGCTCCCCGCTAGGGTCGCGACCACCTCCCCGTGCAGCCCGAGCGCGATGCCGGCCTCGGCGTGACCTTCCACTGCCACCAGCCGCAGCTCCTCTAGCCGCGCGGCCTCCCTCGCCAGCGGCTCCACATCGGCCACATCCACCAGCGCCGGGCCGCGCCACAGCGCCAGCGCCTCAGCGAACCGGCCGGCCGCCGGAGCCGCCTCGCCCAGCCCCAGCGCTCCCTGGCCCGCCCCGACCAGCCGCTCGAACCGGCCGGCGTCCACCTGACCAGACTCCATGATCAGGGTATAACCGCCGCCTCGCGCGGTCACCGCGATCTCGGGCGCCAGCACGCCGCGCAGCCGCGACAGATACGACCGCAACGTCTTGGCCGCCCCCGATGGCGGACGGCCCTGCCAAAGCGCCTCGGCCAGCTGCCCAGCCGGAACCACCCGGCCAGCATCCAGCACCAGCAACGCCAACACCGCGCGCTGCCTCGGCCCCCCCAGCGGAACATCCCTTCCGTCGCGAACCGCCTGGACCGGGCCCAGAATCCGCAGCTCCAAACCCACGACGCCGATACCCCCCAACCCGGAAACCTCGTTCCCGGCCTCACCATCGTCCACCGCCCCAGCGACGCTGACAACCGGCCCGGCCATACCGGAGCTCCCCGCCTCCCGGTGTCGACCTGCCGATCACCCGCCCATGATCGGCTGGTGCCCGGTTGAGGTCGGCGCGCTGGGGGCCGAGGCCGGCAGCCGGTACCTCGGCACCGGCGTGGGCAGCAGCAGGAAGAACCCCGCGATTCCGCCGACGGTCGCGATCCACAGAGCGGGACGCAGCCCGATGGCCGTGGCGGTCAGCCCGCCGAGCACCGCGCCGACCGGCCGGGTGCCGTAGTTGACGGCCTGGAACGCGCCGGTCACCCGGGACCTCAGGGTGTCCGGGATCACCGCGGCGAATATCGCGCCGATGGTGATGTCGAGGAGCATCACCCCGAACCCGGAGGCGAACTCCGCTGCGAACAGCACCGCGAGCACCACCGGCAGCCTGCCGTGGGCCAGCGGCCAGCCCACCAGCGGCGCGGTGAACAGCAGGCAGCCCAGCGCGTAGGCCCAGCCGTCGCCGATCCGCGCGGCGATGCGCTTGGTGGCCAGGGCCCCGGCCAGGCCGCCGATGGCGGCCATGCCGATCAGCAGGCCCACGACGCCGGCCCGGACGTGCAGGACGCGCACCGCGTAGAGCAGGTACAGCGCGTTGAACATGAGGTTGAAGAAGTTAACTGTGCCCACCGCGATCAGCGACCCGCGGACGATGCCCGACCCGGCGATGAACCGCGCGCCGGCCATGATCGACCCGCCGCCCTCGTCCGCGCGTGGTTCGGCCGGCCGGATCCGGCCGAGGAAGAACGCCGAGCCCAGGAAGGACAGCACGTCCGCGATGATCGCGACCGGGGCGGAGAACACCTGGACCAGCAGGCCGCCGATGCTCGGCCCGCCCACGAACGACAGCGCCCGGCTGCCGTAGATCAGCGACTGCCCGTCCACGTACCGCTCCGGCGCGACGATCGAGACGAACAGCGTCCCGTCCGACACGTTGAAGGCGATGCTGAGCGTCCCGGCCGCGAACGTGACCAGGTACAACTGGGTCAGCGTCATCACGTGCAGCGCGTAACAGACCGGGATGCTGGCGAACAGCGCGGCCCGGCCCAGGTCGGCGGCGATCATGGTCAGCCTGCGCCGCCCGTGCCGGTCGGTGAACGCCCCGATGGGCAGCCCGAACAGCAGGCTGGGCAGCCACTCGAGCGCGGTCAGGTAGCCCATCTGGGCGGCCGTGGCGTGCAGCGCGAGCACGGCCGCCAGCGGCAGCGCGATCCCCGCGATCTGGTCGCCGAACATCGAGATCGTCGAGGCGCCCCAGTACCGCCGGAATACCCGCTCGCGGAGCAGCGCGGGCAGCAGCGAACGCCGGGAACGCCCTCTCACGTCGCCTCCCCCCGATCCTTCCCGGGCTTGGCCGAGGTGTAGTCGTCAGGGAACGCCATGTGCAGGTACGTGACGAGGCGGGATCCAGGCGGCCGCAGTTCCGGCTTGAGCTGGCGTTCGAAGTACACGTCCACCGTCTCCTCCACCTTGCGCCCGAGCTCGGCTAGCTCCTCGGCCGTGACCCACATGATCCGGTCGCCGAACCAGGCCGCCTCCTGCCATTCCGTCGGCTCGCCGGGACTGGCGTCGAGCCAGCGCATGAGCTGCTCGAAGTACCGCTCGGCCACGACCGTGTTCAGCAGGCCGGCCGCCGCGGTGGCCTCGGGCGTTTCCGCGATCGCGTCCCAGGCGGTGGACGTGGTGGTGGCCCGCCACGGCTTCTGCCGGCCGGTCCCGTCCCCCGCCTCCTCGACCAGCCCGTACTTGGCCAGCTGTCGGAGGTGGAACGAGGTGGTTCCCGAGGACTCGCCGAGCAGGTCCGCCGCCCGGGTCGCGGTCAGCGGCCCGCGCGTGCGCAGCAGCCCCATCA
>Ga0187812_1000221_pt1 | contig 20727 bp, 21 predicted proteins | sample NC_S_2_FD_130582 | JGI IMG/M metagenome (GOLD analysis project Ga0187812, IMG submission 130582) | Wetland sediment microbial communities from Neuse River Estuary, North Carolina, USA - ASW-S_2 | ecosystem: Environmental > Aquatic > Freshwater > Wetlands > Sediment | place: USA: North Carolina...
AGCACCAGACCGTGCTCGCCAATGTGGCCGACGGGCTGCTGTACGCGGGCGTGGCGCGCGCCCGGCGCCGCCAGCTGGCGGCCGCCGCGCTGGGGCGGGTGGGCCTGGATCACCGGGCCGGTGCCCGGCCGACCCAGCTGTCCGGCGGGGAGCGGCAGCGGGTGGCGATCGCCCGGGCGATCGCCGGCCAGCCGCCGGTGCTGCTGGCCGACGAGCCGACCGGCAACCTGGACTCCGGCACCGGCGCCGCGCTGCTCGACCTGCTGGAGGAACTCAACGCGGCCGGCACCACGATCATCGTGATCACCCACGACCGCGCCGTCGCCGCCCGGATGCGGCGCCGCATCGAGATGCTCGACGGCCGCATCGTCAGCGACAGCGGCCCCGCCCGCGACGCCGCGGCCGGAGGCAGGCCGGCCCGGGAAGGACGATCATGACCACCATGTCCGGCCAGGCCACGGCCACCCCGGCCCCGGCCCGGCTGCGCCCGGGTGACCTCGCCGGGCTGGCCACCGTGGGGCTGCGGACCCGCAAGCTGCGGGCGTCGCTGTCGGCGCTGGGCATCGCGATCGGGACCGCGGCGATCGTGGCCGTCCTGGGCCTGGCGCAGTCGTCGCAGGCCGGGCTGCTTGCCGAGATCGCCCGCCTGGGCACCAACCTGCTGACCGTCACCAACGGCCAGAACCTCACCGGCGGCACCGCCGAACTGCCCGGCGCCGCGCCGGGGATGATCGGCCGCCTGCCCGGCGTCACCGCCGTCCAGTACACCGGCACAGTCAGCGGCGCCACCGCCTACCGCAGCCCGCTGATCCCCTCGATCGAGACCAACGCGCTGACCGTGGCCGCCTCCAGCCTGGGCCTGCCCGCCGTGGCAGGCACCTCGGTCGCCCAGGGCAGCTACCTCACCGCCGCCACCGCCGGCGAGCCGGTCGCCGTGCTCGGCTCCGAGACCGCGCAGCTGATGGGCATCGACCGGATCTGGCCGGGGGAGCGGATCTGGGTGGGCGGCATGTGGTTCTACCTCGCGGGCATCCTGAACCCCGCCACCCTCGCCCCGCAGATCGACACCTCGGTCCTGGTCGGCTTCCCCGCCGCCGAGCGGTATCTCGGCCTCGATGGCCACCCGTCAGAGATCTACGTCCGCACTGTCAGCACCCAGGCCGCCACCACCGCCGTCGACAACCTGCTCGGCGCCCAGGCCAACCCGGAAAATCCCAGCGCGGTCGACGTCTCACAGCCCTCGGACGCGCTGACCGCCCAGGCCGACGCCGCCGGCGCCTTCGACACCCTGTTCCTGGGCCTTGGCGCGGTCGCGCTGCTGGTCGGCGCGGTCGGCGTGGCCAATATCATGATCATCTCTGTGCTGGAACGCCGCCAGGAAATCGGGCTGCGCCGCGCGCTAGGCGCCACCAAGGGGCAGATCCGCGCCCAGTTCCTGGCCGAGGCGATCCTGCTCGCCCTGGCCGGCGGCGCCGCCGGGGACATCGCCGGCGCCGCCGCCACCGCCGTCTACGCGCACGCCAAGGGCTGGGCCGTCGTCATCCCGCCCGAGGCGTGGGCGGGCGGCCTCGCCGCGGCCCTGCTCATCGGCGCCCTCGCCGGGCTCCTGCCCGCCATCCGCGCTGCGCGGCTGTCACCAACGCGAGCGCTCTGGAGTCTGTGATCCGGGCAGGCCGCGGGCGTGGCGGCTACAGGCGGCGGGCGATCTCCGTGATCGATCCTCCGGCCAGGTCCCAGTCCGCCGTGACAGCCCCGGCCTCCGCGGCCCCCGGCCCGTGCTCGAGCGGCCGTGCGATGAACGCCGTGGCCAGGCCGGCCTGGCGGGAGGCCGCGAGGTCGGCCTCGTGCGCCGCGGCGAGCATGACCTCGCCTGGCTCGAGCCCGAGCAGCGCGACCGGCCGCAGGTACGCTTCCGGATCCGGCTTGTAGGCCCGCGACACGTCCGAGCCGAGGATCAGGTCCCACGGCAGCCCGGCCGCCTTCGCCATGTCGAGCAGCAGCGACGTGTTGCCGTTGGACAGCGGCCCCACGATGTACCCCTGCCTGATCGCCGCTATCCCCGGCACGCTGTCCGGCCACGGCGGGAGGAAGTGCCAGGCGCGCGTGAGCCGGTCCAGTTCAGCGGGGTCGAAAGCGCCCGGGTCCAGCCCCAGCCCGCGCAGCACTTCCGCCAGGTTCTCCCGGTGCAGCACGTCCAGCGACACATACGGCCTCGCCCCCGAACGCACCTGCCGCATCGCCGGCTGGTACCGGCCTCGCCAGGAGTCGGCGAACGCGGCGGGATCGAGGTCAAGGCCATGCCCGGCCGCGAACGAGCGAACCGCTGCCGTGATCCCCGACCGCCAGTCGACAACGGTGCCGAACACGTCGAACAGCACGGCCCGCACGGGCCGGCCCGTGGCGGGGGAAACGTACGTCACCACGTCAGCTTAGAAGAGTGCCCGATCCGCGCGATCAGGAGTCACCACGGGTCCGTTCAGGATAAAAACTTGAAATCTTCCGAACGGGCCCGTTTCGCTGCCTCCCAGCCCGTCAGTCGCCGGTGCGGGCGGCCCGTGCCGGAGCCTTGACCTCCTCCGCCAGCGCCTCCATGGCCGGCACCGCGGCGAGCAGCAGTTCGGCGGTCTGCGCGGGCAGCCGCTCCAGGCATTCCGAGAGCACCTGGGTGCGCTGCTGCCTGACCCGCTCGTGCACCTGCTCGCCGGCTGGCGTGACTTCCACGCGGGCCGCGCGGTTGTCGCTCGGATCGGGCATCCGCCGGATGAGGCCGCGCTCGTCGAGCACCTTGACGATCCGCGACAGCATCGTCGGGTTCAGCCCCTCGAGCTCGGTCAGTCCCGCCAGGCCCAGCGGGCCGCGGCCGCGGACCAGCGCCAGGACGGAGTACTGCGTGGGCGTCAGGCCCTCGCCCGTGGACGTCTCGTTGAACTGCCGGGCAAGCCGGGGGATGACCCCGCGCAACCGGGCCACGAGTTCGGCATCCATCACATTCTCCGGGCTCAGCTTGAATGCTTGCTAGCAAGCAACTAGCGTTACGATATATGAGCGCGACGGGAGAGGTTGCGAGAACCGGCCCGCACGATGCCTTCGGCACCCAGGGAGCGGAACCGCTGGCACGGCGCAAGCTGGTCTTCGCCATCGTCTCTATCGGATTGTTCATGGCCTCCATAGACCAGACCATTGTCGCAACCGCGCTGCCCGCCATCGAAAAGGAACTGCACGCCACCATCAACTGGAGCGGGTGGACGATCTCGATCTACGCGCTCGGCCAGGTTATCGCGATGCCGATGGCCGGGAAGATCAGCGACATGTACGGCCGCAAGAAGGTCTTCATGGTCTCGGCGGCCATCTTCACCCTCTCCTCGCTGTGCTGCGGGTTCGCCGGCAACATGGCCGTCCTGCTGGTGCCCCGGTTCATCCAGGCGCTCGGCGGCGGCGCGTTCATGCCGTCGGCCACCGGCATCGTGTCCGATCACTTCGGGGCGGAACGGGACCGCGCGGTGGGCATGTTCACGTCCATCCTGCCGGCCGGCGGCATCATCGGCCCGGTGGTCGGGGGACTGTTCGTCAGCTACTGGTCATGGCGCGGAATCTTCCTGGTCAACGTGCCCATCGGCCTGGTGCTCATCGCGCTGACGGCGAAGTTCATCCCGGCCTCGGCCACCCGTCCGGCCAGCCGCATCGACATCCGCGGGATCGCGGCGCTCGCCGTCATGATCGCGACCGCCATGTTCGGCATCACCTACCTCGGCAGCGGGCAGGTGCCGCTCTACAGCCCGGTCTTTCTCGGCTGCGAGGCGGTCGCTGCCGCCACTTTGTACCTGTTCCTCAGGCACTCCCGGCGAGATCCCGCGCCGTTCGTCCCCTACCGGCTGCTGCGCGGACGCGGCTTCGGCGTCATGAACCTGATCAACTACGTGTACGGGGCGGCCGCGCTCGGCTTCTCCGCCCTCGTGCCGCTCTACGCGCAGGAGCGGTACCACATCGCGGCGCTTGGCGCGGGCACCCTGCTCACGGCGCGGGCGGTCGGCATGATCGGGGTCGGGGGCGCGGCGGCGATGGCGCTGCGGCGGACCGGCTACCGGCTGCCGATGGCCGGCGGATTCGTGATACTGGCCGGCGGCCTGCTGATGCTGGCGGCGACGCCGGCGCTGTCGCCCTACGCGTGGCTGGCCATCGGCACCGCGATCACCGGCTGCGGCATGGGGCTGTCGGTGCCGGCCGCCAACAACGCGAGCCTGCAACTCGCCCCCGACCAGGTGGCCGCTATCGCGGGGCTGCGCGGCATGTTCCGCCAGTCCGGCGCGATCACGGCGGTCTCGGTGACCACGGCGGTCATCGCGCGCAGCGCCGATCCCGGCCTGGTCCAGGCCCGCGTGCTCCTCGTGTTCGTCGCCCTGCTCCTGCTGATGCTGCCGCTGGTCAAGCTGGTGCCCGACCACCACGGCACGTGGTGACGGGCGGTCAGCCGAGGATCGGGCGGGGATCGAAGGTCACCCGGATCCGCGTGATGAGGCCGTCCTCCACGTGGCTCCAGTTGACGATGGGCAGCGGCCCGGCGGTGGCGGTGCGCAGCTCGAACCAGGTGATGACGTCCGGCCCGTCGGCCCAGCGCTTGATCACCTCGACCTGCCTGGTCATGGAGAACATGCCGGCCAGGCCGCTGAGCGTCTCGTCCGCGCCGCTGGTGCTGCCCAGCGCTCCGGTGAAGGTGACGTCCTGATGAAGAAGCGGCCGCACCTGGCCGATGTCCCCGCTCTCCCAGGCCCGGAAGTAGGCCGCCGCGACTTCTGCTGGCGTAGTGGCGCTGATCGGCTCCATGGAACCGATGGTAGGCGCCGAAGTAGGCCCGAGCTAAGATCCATTCCTGTGGATAAAACGTGGGCCATTTCCGGGGTGGACCTGCACGTGGAGTTGCCCGGGCACCGGGTGCGGGCCGGGCTCGAGGCGGCGCTGCGCGAGGCGGTGCAGAGCGGGCGGCTCGCGCCGGGAACACGGCTGCCGTCCTCCCGGGCACTCGGCGCCGATCTGGGCATCGCCCGCAACACGGTCGCCGAGGCATACGCGCAGCTCGTCGCCGAGGGCTGGCTGACCGCCCGGCAGGGCTCGGGCACCCGGGTCGCGGGCACCGGCGCGGTCTCCCCGGCACCGGCGGGTACGCTGCTGTCGCCTGGCGCCCGGGAGCCCCGGTACTCCCTGCGGGCCGGATCGCCCGACGTGTCGGGGTTTCCCCGGGCCGGGTGGCTCGCCGCGGCGCGCAAGGCGCTGTCCGCGGCGCCCAGCCAGGCACTCGGCTACGGCGACCCGCGCGGCCTGCCAGAGCTGCGCACGGCGCTGGCGGCGTACCTCGCCCGGGCCCGCGGGGTCCGGGCGTCGCCGGACCGGATCGTCGTCTGCAGTGGCTTCACGCAGGGGCTCGCGCTCCTGTGCCAGGTCCTGCCGGACCACGGCGTCACCAGGATCGCCGTGGAGGAATACGGCCGGCCCGGGCCCATCGAGGGTCTCGCCGGCTCCGGCCTCACCGCCGTCATGCTCGGCGTGGATGACGGCGGCGCGGTGCTGGACCCGGCGCCCGGTGCGGAGGCCATGCTGCTCACCCCGGCGCACCAGTTCCCGCTTGGCTCGGTGCTGTCCCCGCGGCGCCGTGCGGACGCCGCCCGGTGGGCCGCCGCCAGCGGCGGGCTGATCGTCGAAGACGACTATGACGGGGAGTTCCGCTACGACCGCCAGCCGGTCGGCGCGCTGCAAGCGCTGGCCCCCGAACACGTCGTCTACGCCGGCACCGTCAGCAAGACCCTGGCTCCCGGGCTGCGGCTGGGCTGGCTGGTACTGCCCGCCCGCCTGGCCGGCGACGTGGCCAGTGCCAAGGCGCGGGCGGACGCGCATACCAGCGGCTTCGAGCAGCTGACGTTCACCGAGTTCCTCACCTCCGGGGCGTATGACCGGCACATCCGCCGCGCCAGGCTCGCCTACCGGCGCCGCCGCGACCGGCTCGTCGACGCGCTCGCCAGGCACGCCCCCGGCGTCCGGGTCACCGGGATCGCGGCCGGGCTGCACGCGGTCGCCGAACTGCCCCCCGGCCAGCGGGAAGACCAGGTCGTCGCCCGGGCGGCCGCCCGGGGTGTGGCCATCGAGGGGCTCGGCGGATACGCGCTGCGCGCTCACACCCGCGGACCCGCCCTGGTCATCGGCTACGCCGCCCCGCCAGAACACGCCTACACCAGCGCCCTCGCCCGGCTCACCGCGGCTCTTGGGGACACCGCACGAATGGCCCATGTTTTATCGACAAGAGTGGACCTTACTCATGGGCCGCTTGCGCTATAGCGTCAGTGTCATGACAGCGACCGAGAACATCACCGCCACTTCAAGCAGCACTCCGCAGATCCCCGTCAGGCTGGACTTCGAGGCGCACGCCGCCGCGTTCTACCGCGCCATGAGCCACCTGGACCAGGCCGCGACGAGGGAACTGGACCGGGCCGGCATCGACCCGCTGCTACGGGAACTGATCCGTGTCCGCGCTTCCCAGCTCAACGGGTGCGCCTACTGCATCGACATGCACACCAAGGACGCCCGCGCGGCCGGGGAGACCGAGCAGCGCCTGTGCGCGCTGCCAGCCTGGCGCGAGACGCCCTTCTTCACCGAACGGGAGCGCGCGGCGCTGGCCTTCACCGAGGACGTGACCCTGGTGGCCGGCGAGCACGTGCCGGCAGCCGCCTACGACGCGGTCGCCGGGCAGTTCTCGCCCGGCGAGGTCGCGGCCCTCCTCGCCCTGATCGTCGCCATCAACGCCTGGAACGCGATCGGCGTGACCACCCGCGCCTGGGTTCCCGGCTCGTACCAGCCCTAATGGCTCGTACCAGCCCTAATGGCTCGTGCCAGCCCTGACCGGTGACTGGCGCGGCCGGCTACTGGAGTCCGGCGCGGACGGACGTGATGCGCTGGGTGTTGAAGCCGAGCCAGTGCATGCGGCCCGCGTAGCGCGCGTGCTCGACCTTGAGGCACCGGTCCATGATCACGGTCACGCCGCCATCTTCGGCGATCCGCGCGCCTTCCTCGCTGATCACGCCGAACTGGCACCACAGCGCGCCGGCGCCGATCGCCACGGTCTCCCGCGCGATCGCCGGCACCGCGTCGGGCGCGCGGAAGACGTTCACGATGTCCACGGGCACCGGCACGTCGGGCAGGCTCGGGTAGCACTTCTCGCCGAGGATCTCCGTCTCGCGGGGATTCACCGGGATCACCTGATACCCGTGCCGCTTGAGGTAGTAGCCAACGAAGTAGCTGGCCCGCAGCTCGTTCTTAGACAGGCCGACGATCGCGATCGTCCTGGCGGTGTGCAGGACGCGCTGGATCGTCAAGGGGTCCTGGTACCGGATGAGATCGATCATGCCGTCGCCACCTTCCTTCCCAGGGACGCCGAGACGAGCGCGAAACCCTGCTCCAGGTCCCAGATCAGGTCTTCGACGGACTCGGTGCCGACCGACAGCCGCACCGTCCCCGGGCCCACGCCGGCCGCCCGCAGTTCGTCGTCGCTCAGCTGGCGGTGCGTCGTGCTGGCGGGGTGAATGATCAGGCTCTTCGCGTCGCCGACGTTCGCCAGGTGGGACCAGAGCGACACGCCGCGGATGAGGTCCTGGCCGCCGGCCCGGCCGCCGGCGCAGTCGAATGAGAACACCGCGCCGGCGCCGCGCGGCAGGTACTTCCCGGCCAGCGGCCGGTACCGGCTCGACGGCAGGCCGGGGTAGGTCACGTTCGACGCCAGGTCGTGCGACTCGAGGAAAGCCGCGACCGCCAGCGCGTTCTGGACGTGGCGTTCCATACGCAGCGACAGCGTCTCGATTCCCTGCAGGAAAAGGAACGCGTTGAACGGCGACATCGCCGCGCCGAGATCGCGCAGGGTCTCGGCCCGCAGCTTCATCAGGTACCCGTACATTCCGAACGTCTCGTGGAACTGCAGGCCGTGGTAGGCCGGGGACGGATCCGCGACCACGGGGAAGCGCCCGTTGGACCAGTTGAACGTGCCAGCCTCGACGACGACGCCGCCGATGCTCGTGCCGTGGCCGCCGATGAACTTGGTCGCCGAGTGGATCACGATGTCGGCGCCCCATTCGATCGGGCGGCACAGGTACGGCGTCGCGAACGTGTTGTCGACGATCAGCGGCAGCTCGCGGGAGTGCGCGATGGCCGCCACGGCCTCGATGTCGAGGACGTTCCCGGCGGGGTTGCCGATCGTCTCGGCGAAGAACGCTTTGGTGTCCGCGCGGACCGCCTTCCGCCACGCGTCCGTATCGTCGGGATCGACCCAGGTCAGCTCCACGTTCATCTTGCGCAGCAGGTGCTTGAGCTGGTTCACCGTCCCGCCGTAGAGCGCGGCCGACGAGATCACGTGGTCACCCGGCTGCAGCAGCGTGAAGAGCGCGCCCGCCTGCGCGGCGATACCGCTGGCGAACGCGACCGCGCCCGCGCCGCCCTCGAGGTTCGCCACCCGCTCCTCGAACACCGCGACGGTCGGGTTCATGATGCGGGAGTACGTGTTCCCGTACTCCTGGAGGTTGAAATACGCCGCGGCCGATTCCGGGTCTTCGAACACGTAGCTGGTCGTCTGGAAGATCGGCACGGCACGGGCGCCCGTGTTGGGGTCGGGGCGCTGCCCGGCGTGCAGTTGCCGCGTCTCGAATCCGAACGGCCGGGCTTCCTCGCCACGGGAGAACGTATCGGTCATGCAGTCATCTTTCCAGGCTGTGCTTGCCAAGGAACCGGCGGATGATAGGCGTCTGCCTGGCTTCCTCGAGCAGGAAGCAATCGTGGCCGTACGGCGCCTCGATCACGTGGAACTCGACCGGCTTGCCGAGAGTGCCGAGCGCGTCGGCGATATCCATCGACGCGGACGGCGGGTACAGCCAGTCGGAACTGAACGCGATCAGCAGCGTCCGTGCCGAAACGCCGTCGAGCGCCCGCGTCAGCGATCCGCCGTGCCCGCGCGCGAGATCGAAATACGTCAGCGCGCGCGACAGGTAGATGTAGGTGTTCGCGTCGAAGCGCTTGATGAACGACTCGGCCTGGTGGCGCAGGTAGCTCTCGACCGCGAACTCCGGCTCGGTGATCGTGTAGCGGATGTCGTCGGCGAACTGCAGCCGCCGTCCGAACTTGTCGCCAAGCGCGAGCGCGGACAGGTACGTGACGTGGCCGACCATCCGCGCCACGCCCATGCCGGCGTCGGGCGCGGCGCCGGTGCCGTAGTAGCGGCCGCCTTGCCAGGCCGGGTCGCGCATGATCGCGTCGCGCGCGATCGCGTTCCACGCCACGCCCTGCGGCTGGAGGGCGTGCGTGCTGGCGATCGCCACCACGGCGTCGACCTGGTCAGGAAACTGGACCGCCCACTCGAACGCTTGCATCCCGCCCAGCGAGCCTCCCGCTACCGCCGCGATCCGGTCGATGCCGAGTTCGGCGAGGAACGCCCGTTCGGTCCGGACCATGTCCGCGACGGTGATCACGGGGAAGTCCGGCCCGTAGGGCTCGCCTGTCGCGGGGTCGATCGAGGACGGCCCTGTCGTCCCGCGGCAGCCGCCGAGCAGGTTCGTGGAGACGACGAAGTAGCGGTCGGTGTCGAATGCCTTGCCGGGGCCGATCATCCCGTCCCACCAGCCGAGTCCCTTGCCGGCGCTGCCGTCGCGGTCCTCGGCGGCGAAGCCGTCGCGGGTGCTCTCCTCCGGCGGCGTCTTCGCGAAGCCGGCCGCATGGGCATCGCCGCTCAGCGCGTGGCAAACCAGGATGACGTTGTCCCGCTGGGGGGAGAGGGTCCCGTAGGTCTCGTACGCGACGCGAACCGGATGCAGTTCCCGCCCGCAGTCGAGTCGCACCGGCTCCGGCAATTCGAGATACTGGGTTTCGACCGTGCCGACCGAGCCGGCCGCGAGCGTCGAGGCTGGCTCTGCCATGGGGCTATGTTAACTCGCCCTGTCCGGTGTATTGTCAAGCAACTCCATAGGAAATATGGGGCAGTGAGCGAGAGGGGATCACGCGACATGACCACGGTTGCCGACAACGGCGTCAACGTGCAGGCACTGCTCGACGCGCGCGAGGCACTGAAGGGCGCACCCGAGGCCGCCCAGTTCACCTGGCGGGCATCCTCGAAGTGGCAGGGCGGTGTCCACACCACGATCACGGTGCAGGACTTCTTCGGCCTCGGCCAGGAACAGGTCCACAAGGCCGAGTCGGTCTTCGAGGCTGACCACCCCGAGGTCTTCGCCGCGGAGGACAACGGCATCACGCCGATCGAGTACCTGCTTGTCGGCCTGGCGAGCTGCCTGAGCGCGGGCGTGGCGTCCGTCGCGCAGAACCGCGGCATCCAGCTGCGCTCTGTCGAGGCGATCGTCGAAGGCAACCACGACATCCGCGGCATCCTCGGTGCCGATAGCGACGTCCGCAACGGCTACAACGACATCAAGGTGACCTTCAACATCGACGCGGACGCGTCGAAGGAGGACATCGAGGCGCTGGTGGCCCAGTCGCAGAAGCGCTCCGCCGTGTTCGACGCCCTGAGCAACCCGACGAACATCACCGTGGAAGTCGCCTGAGGAGCTTAGCCATCGAGCGCACCAGCACGGTCGTCATCGGAGCTGGGCACGCTGGCCTCGCCGCGAGTCACTTCCTCAGCGACCGGTCGATCGACCACGTCGTACTCGAGCGGGGCGAGGTGGCGAACTCCTGGCGGCGCGAGCGCTGGGACTCCCTGCGGTTGCTCACGCCCAGCTGGCAGAGCCGCCTGCCGGGACTTCGCTACGAGGGCCCGGATCCTGACGGCTACATGACCGTGGGCGAAGTCACCGAGTTCATCGAGCGCTTCGCGAAGGTTTCCCGAGCCCCGGTGCGGACCGGGGTGAACGTCACGTCCGTCCGGCGTTCCGGCGACGGCTACCGGGTGACCACGAGCGACGGCGAGATCCGCAGCCAGGCGGTCGTCATCGCGAGCGGTGCCTGCAACCGGCCGGCCGTGCCGCCGCTGAGGGACGGGGTGCCGGCGTCCGTCGGGCAGCTGACGCCGTTCGGCTACCGTGACCCTGTCCAGCTCCCCGACGGCGGCGTGCTCATTGTCGGAGCGTCGGCGACCGGTGTCCAGCTGGCGGCCGAGATCAGGCGGTCAGGCAGGCCGGTGACCCTCTCGGTGGGAGAGCACGTGCGACTGCCGCGCGTGTACCGCGGCCGCGACGTGCTGTGGTGGATGGACGCCTCCGGCGTGTGGGATCAGCGGTACGACGAGGTTGACGACCTCACGCGCGCCCGGCGGCTGCCCTCGCCGCAGCTCGCCGGGACCCCGGACCGGGCCACCCTCGACCTCAACGCGCTCACCGCGCTCGGGATCGAGCTTGTGGGCCGGCTGGCGATGGTCCGCGACGGGCGCGCGCTGTTCTCCGGCGGCCTGCGCAACGTGTTCTCGCTCGCTGACCTCAAGATGAACCGCCTGCTCGACACCTTCGACGAGTGGGCCGTCGCGAACGGGCGCGGCGCCGGGTTCGGTTCTCCGGAGCGCTTCGCGCCGACGCGCGCACCCGAGTCCGCGCGGCTCCAGCTTGACCTGCGGAGCGGCGAGATCCGCTCGATCGTGTGGGCGACGGGGTTCCGGCCTGACTACGGGTGGCTCGACGTGCCGGTGCTCGACGCGAAGGGCCAGCTGCGCCACGAGGGCGGTGTGGCCGACAGCCCGGGCCTGTACGCGCTTGGGCTGCCGGTGCTGCGGCGGCGCAAGTCCACGTTCATTTGCGGTATCGAGGACGACGCGCGCGAGGTGATCGAGCACCTCGCGGGGTTCCTGGCCGGGCGTCGGTGATCCGCGGCCGATGGCTCGCGGGCTAGCCCGCTGGCTAGCGCTTGCGGGCGACGCCGGCCCACAGCACCGTCGGGGTGGCCGCCTCGATGTCGGAGTCGGGCCGCCACTGTGAGGCCGGGACAACGCCGGGTTCCACCAGTTCCAGCCCGTCGAACAGGCGGGTGACGCCCGCCTTGTCCCGCAACGTCACCTTCTGCCTCATGGACTCGTTCATGCGGCGGACCATTTCGGTGTGGTGCTCGGCGTCGATGTCACTGGCCGGGTGCGAGATCGTGACGAAACTTCCCGGGGTGCAGGCCGCCGCCAGCCGCCGCACGATGGAGCTCGCCTCGCTGTCGGGGGCGAACTGCAAGACCGCGAGCAGCATCACCGCGACCGGCCTGCTGAAGTCCAGCGTGTCCGCCGCCTTGGCCAGGATCGTGTCCGGGTCCCGCAGGTCGGCGTCGAGGTAGGCGCACGCGCCCTCCCGGGTGCTCTTCAGCAGCGCCCTGGCGTGCGACAGCACGACGGGATCGTTGTCGGCGTAGACGATGCGGCTGTCGGGCGCCTCCCGCTGGGCCACCTCATGGGTGTTGTCGGCGGTCGGGATGCCGGTGCCGATGTCGAGGAATTGCCTGATCCCCATCTCGCCCGCCAGGAAGCGCACGCTGCGGGCCAGGAAGGCGCGGTTGGCGCGCACCGAGAACACGATGTTCGGGTAGGCCTGCAGGGTCTGGTCGCCGAGTTCCCTGTCGGCGGCGAAGTTGTCCTTCCCGCCAAGCCAGTAGTCGTAGACCCGGGAGATGTGCGGAACGCTGATGTCGAAATCGGGCACGTGAAAAATCCTAGGCCAGCAGGTGAGGTCCCCGGGCAGCGGCTGCATCGTCACCATCCGGTGACGGCCGCGGGTGTCAGTCGCTGACCGGGCGGATTCGTCCTCCGCCTACCGTGCGGATCACGTGCTTGCGGAACAGTTCGGGGGCGGGGAGCAACGGCCGGCCGGCGGGCCAGGTCAGGTAGATCGCTCGCTGCGCTCCGCTGTCGGTGATCTCCAGGTAGGCGACAGGCCCGCGGGCCGCCTCCGGCGAACCGGCCCGCGGCGCCGGCACGATGGCAGCGCCAAGTCCGGCGGCCACGAGGCCGCGCACGTTCGCCAGGTCGTCGCCCTCGAAGACCACGGCGGGGCGGAACCCGGCTTGCTTGCACAGGTCGTCGCCAAGCTTCCTGAGCGCCGACGTCGGCCGCAGGCCGATGAACGGTTCTGTCGCCACTTCCGCTAGCCGGACCTCGCGCCGGGTGGCGAGCCGGTGATCCCGCGGCAGCGCGAGACGCAGCGGCTCGACGCCTATCTGCCGCGTCCACACGGCCAGGTCTCCGGGCCGGGTCGCCTCCTGGCCGGTCCGGAAACGGCGGGTGCCTACCTCCAGGTCCGCCGTGCCCTCGTTGAGCGGCAGCCCGTGCAGTTCGTCGTGCACCTGCGTCAGGTGAAAGCCGACGCCAGGATGGTTTTCCCGGAAGCTCCGCACGAGGTCGGGCACGAGCCAGGAACCGAGCGATTGCTGGAACGCCACGGCGACGGTGCCGGTCTCCGGCGACACGAACTGCGCGACCGCGGTCATGCCGTCCGCTAGCTGGTGCAGCATCTCGTCGGCGTACGGCTTGAACACCTCCCCGGCACGGGTCAGCCGCAAAGTGCGGCCGGACCGCTGCAGCAGGGCGGTTCCGACCTGGGCCTCGAGCCTGGCCAGGCCCCGGGAGACGCCGGACTGGGTGACCGGCTCCAGATCGCTCACCTCGGTGACGGTCGCGCCCTCGGCGACCAGCTTGAACCAGCGCAGCACGTCAGTGTCCACGTTGTATGACTTTATGTCATAAATGCGTTCAAAGACTGTCATTGGACGCATAGGTCTAGACCAGGTTGACTGGACAGGGAAGAAGACGATCACTCACGACAAGAAGCAGTGAGAACATCATGTCGAGCGCGAAGAACCTGCTCAGCTCCGCTATGACCGCCATCCGTGACCGGCAGCGCGGCCACCGCGCGGCGCGCGCGGCGCACAAGTCGCTCGTGCGCGAACTGGCGCCGTACACCTCGCCGGGCGACCTGAACGACCTCGACGCGATCCTCGCCCGCTACAGCTACACAGAAACCGCGGAGATCCGCCGCATCCTGGCCGGCCGGCGTTAAGCCTGCCCGAGCCCTGGAGGGTCTGCCCGAGCCCCGGAGACCCGCCGGGTCACCTGATCTGGAACGTGTCCAGGCCCTCCGGCCGTTCCGGGCGCACCGATACGTCCGCCACGGCCGCGAGCCGGGGGCCGTGACGTGCCCAGTCCACCAGGTGCTGCACGTCTTGCCGTCGGCCCTCGAAGACGGCCTCGACCCGGCCGTCGGGAAGGTTGCGCACCCAGCCGGCGACCCCGTGTTCGACGGCCATCCGGCGGCACATGTCCCGGAAGAAGACGCCCTGGACGTGGCCGGAGACAAGCACCCGGTAGCGGACCACGACACCGACGTTACCGTGGCGGCGCGGTCTGTCCAGCCCAGGACACCCGCCGACAGGCCCCGTTTACGGGGCGCCGGAGGGGTAAGAGATACTGGCGTTGTTGCCGCCGTGTCGTAGCGTGGCCGAGGGGAAACCATGACGCCGTGGAACTTGGTGCAACGCTGGCCTGTTTACCGCCAGCTCACGGGCAAGGACCGGCTGGGGCTCGGAGCGGCCGCGAGCAGCGCCAATACCCGGCGGATCACGCCCCGGACGAAGACGGCGGACAAGGTTGTCAAGTCCGTGTGCCCCTACTGCGCGGTCGGCTGCGGCCAGAACGTCTACGTGGCGCAGGACAAGGTCACCCAGATCGAGGGAGATCCGGACTCCCCGGTGAGCCGGGGGCGGCTGTGCCCCAAGGGCTCGGCCAGCTTGCAGCTCACCACCGGCGGCGCCCGCCAGTACCAGGTTCTCTACCGCCGCCCGCACGGGACGGAGTGGGAGCGACTTGACCTGGACACGGCGATGGACATGATCGCGGACCGGATCATCGAGGCGCGCGCCAAGGGCTGGCAGTGGGACCAGGGCGGTTACCGCACCCGGCGCACCATGGGATTCGCGAGCCTGGGCGGGGCGACCCTGGACAACGAGGAGAATTACCTGATCAAGAAGCTGTTCACCGCGCTCGGCGCGATACAGATCGAGAATCAGGCGAGGATTTGACACTCTTCCACCGTCCCCGGTCTGGGGACTAGCTTCGGGCGCGGCGGCGCCACCGGCTTCCTGCAGGACCTGCAGAACTCCGACTGCATCCTGATCGAAGGCTCGAACATGGCCGAGGCCCATCCGGTCGGGTTCCAGTGGGTCATGGAGGCGAAGGGGCGCGGCGCCAAGGTCATCCACGTCGATCCCCGGTTCAGCAGGACCAGCGCGATGGCCGACCTGTACGTGCCGGTCAGAGCGGGGGCGGACATCGCCTTCCTCGGCGGCATCGTGAACTACGTGCTGACCCGCGAGAAGTACTTCCGCGACTACGTCCTCAACTACACGAACGCGCCCGTCATCCTGTGCGAGGACTTCGCGGACACCGAGGACCTGGACGGCGTCTTCTCCGGCCTGGACAGGGAGTTCCGGGTCTACGACCACAACTGCTGGCGGTACGAGGGGGCGGCGGAGGAGCCTGCCGCCGGCGCCCGCGGCGTGGCCGACGAAGGGAGGATCCGGATCCAGGACGCGGCACGCGGCGAGAGGCACGGATGCGGTGGCGCGCCCACGGGCCACAACCCGCAGACCGACGAGACGCTCCAGCACCCGCGCTGCGTCTTCCAGGTGCTCAAGCGGCATTTCGCCCGCTACACGCCAGACATGGTGGCACGGATCACCGGGGTACCCGAGGACACATTCCTCAAGGTCTGCGAGCTGGTTACCGAGAACTCCGGCCGCGACAGGACGATGTGTCTCGTGTACAGCCTGGGCTGGACGCAGCACACGGTGGGCGTGCAGTACATCCGCACGGGGGCGATCCTGCAGACGCTGCTCGGCAACGTCGGCCGGCCCGGCGGCGGAATCCTGGCGCTGCGCGGGCACGCGTCCATCCAGGGGTCCACCGACATCCCGACGCTGTTCGACCTGCTGCCCGGCTACCTGCCCATGCCGTTCGCGACCACCGGTGCGGACCTGGACAGCTACATCCGCGCGGATACGGTGCACAAGGGCTACTGGGCGAACATGCGCGAGTACACGGTGAGCCTGCTGAAGGCGTGGTGGGGCGACGCGGCGACCGCGGACAACGACTTCTGCTACGACTACCTGCCGCGGCTCACCGGCAGCCACAGCACCTACGAGACCGTCCGGGCGCAGGTCGAAGGGACCTGCAAGGGCTACTTGCTGTTCGGCCAGAACCCCGCCGTCGGCTCGGCCAACACGCGCATGCAGCGGCTGGGGATGGCGAACCTGGACTGGCTGGTGGTCAGGGACATGGTGCTGATCGAGAGCGCCACCTTCTGGAAGAACGGACCGGAGATCGAGACCGGCGAGATGCGCACCGAGGACATCGGCACCGAGGTGTTCTTCCTGCCCGCCGCGGCGCACACGGAGAAGGAGGGCAGCTTCACCAACACCCAGCGGATGCTGCAATGGCACCACACGGCCGTCGAGCCCGCCGGTGACGCGCGCAGCGACCTGTGGTTCACCTACCACCTGGGCCGCCGGCTCAGGGAGAAGCTGGCCGGGTCGGCGGACGAGATGGACCGTCCGCTGCTCGACCTGACCTGGGACTACCCGGTCAGGGGCGCGCAGGCCGAACCGGACGCCGACGCCGTGCTCGCCGAGATCAACGGCCGGGCCGCCGACGGCACGCCGCTGTCCGCGTATACCCAGCTCAAGGCCGACGGCTCGACCGCCTGCGGCTGCTGGATCTACTGCGGCGTCCGGGCCGGCGGCGTCAACCAGGCGGCGCGGCGCAAGCCGGGCCGTGACCAGAACTGGGTCGCACCGGAATGGGGCTGGGCGTGGCCCGCCAACCGGCGCGTCATCTACAACCGGGCGTCCGCCGACCCGGACGGCAAGCCGTGGAGCGAGCGCAAGGCGCTGGTCTGGTGGGACCCTGAGGAGAAGAAGTGGACCGGGCACGACGTGCCCGACTTCATCCCGGACCGGCCGCCGGACTACCGGCCGCCCGAGGGCTCCACCGGGGTCGCGGCGATCTCCGGGATCGACCCGTTCATCATGCAGGCCGACGGCAAGGCGTGGCTGTTCGCCCCGGCGGGCCTGGTGGACGGCCCGCTGCCGGCGCACTACGAGCCGCAGGAGTCGCCGCTGGCGAACCCGCTGTACGGGCAGCAGCACAACCCGGTGCGGCAGATCGTGGCGTCCAGGGAAGACCCGCTGCAGCCGAGCGGCAATGAGCCGGGCGCGGACGTCTTCCCCTACGTGGCGACCACGTACCGGCTGACTGAGCATCACACCGCAGGCGGCATGTCCCGCTTCCTGCCGTATCTCGCCGAACTGCAGCCCGCGATGTTCTGCGAGGTGTCGCCTGAGCTGGCGGCCGAACGGGGCCTCGAGCACCTCGGCTGGGCCACGATCGTCACCGCGCGGAACGCGATCGAGGCCCGGGTGCTCGTCACCAGGCGGATGACGCCGCTCCACCTGGACGGCAGGACCTTGCACCAGATCGGCCTCCCGTGGCACTGGGGGCCGAACGGGTACACCACAGGGGACGCGGCGAACGAGCTGGCCCACCTGTCGCTTGACCCGAACGTGCACATCCAGGAGGACAAGGCGCTGGCCTGCGACATCCGGCCGGGACGGCGGCCGCGCGGGCCCGGTCTGCGCGCCCTGGTCCGCACCTACCGGGAGCGCGCCGGGATCACCGAGAAGACCGGGACGGAGCCGTGAGTTGACCACGACAGCAGCGAGCGACCCGGCCGCGCGTGCCGGGTACGAGGCCCATCCGCCCCGCATGGGGTTCTTCACCGACACCTCGGTGTGCATCGGCTGCAAGGCCTGCGAGGTGGCCTGCAAGGAGTGGAACTCCGTCCCCGAGGACGGGCTCGAGCTGACCGGCATGTCGTTCGACAACACCGTGGGCCTGAGCGCCTCAACCTGGCGGCATGTCGCCTTCATCGAGCAGATCGGGCGTCCTGGCGACCTTGTGCGAGGCGACGGCCACGCACCGGGAGCAGGCGCGCCGGGGCAGAGCCGCTGGCTGATGTCGAGCGACGTCTGCAAGCACTGCACGGAGGCGGCGTGCCTGGACGTCTGCCCGACCGGGGCGCTGTTCCGCACCGAGTTCGGCACCGTGGTGGTCCAGGATGACGTCTGCAACGGCTGCGGGTACTGCGTGTCCGCCTGCCCGTTCGGGGTCATCGCGCGCCGGGAGACCGACGGCGGCGCGCACAAGTGCACGCTGTGCTATGACCGGCTGACCGACGGGCAGACGCCGGCCTGCGCGAAGGCGTGTCCCACCGAGTCGATCCAGTTCGGTCCGCTCGACGAGCTGCGCGAGCGGGCGAGCGCCCGGCTCACCGACCTCCACGACCAGGGCAGGCCCGAGGCGCGCCTGTACCTCGAGAACCCCGCGGACGGCATCGGCGGGGCGGGCGCGTTTTTCCTGCTGCTCGACGAGCCCGAGGTGTACGGCCTGCCGCCCGACCCGGTGGTCACCACCCGCGACCTGCCCCGGATGTGGCGGCACGTGACAGCCGCGGGGGCCGCGCTCGCGGCCGGCGCCATGATCGCCTGCCTGCGCTGGAAGGGGACGGGCTGATGAGCGACTCCTACTACGGCCGGCCGGTCATCAAGGAGACGATCTGGGGCAGCCCGGAGATCCCCGGCTACCTGTTCCTCGGCGGGCTCGCGAGCGCGTCGTCGCTGCTGGCGGCGTTCGCGCACGCCGCTGGCGACCGCCACCTCGCCCGCGCGTCGAAGACCGCGGCCACGGTCGCCATCGGGCTGTCCGCCGCGGCGCTTGTCAAGGACCTCGGCCGCCCGGCGAGGTTCCTGAACATGCTCCGGGTGGTCAAGGTGACCTCGCCGATGAGCGTCGGGACCTGGCTGATCACGGGCTATGCGCCGCTGGCCGCGGCGGCCGCCGCCAGCGCCCTCACCGGGAAGCTGCCCAGGGCGGGCGCCGCGGCGACCGCCGGCGCGGCCGCGCTCGGCGCCGGGGTCGGCACCTACACAGCCGCGCTGATCTGCGATACGGCCGTGCCCGCCTGGCACGACGGCTACCGGGAGATGCCGTTCGTGTTCGCCGGGTCGGCGGCGACCGCGGCCGGCGGCCTCGGCATGCTCGCGGTAGCCCCGGAGCACGCGCGGCCCGCGGTCAGGTTCGCCGTGCTCGGCGCGCTGACCGAGCTCACGGCGAAGAGCATGCTGGTGCAGCGGCTGGGGGACGGCGCCAAGCCGTACCAGGAGGGCAGGGCAGGCCGGTTGATGGAGGCCGGCGAAGTGCTGACGGCGGCCGGCCTGGCGGGCGCTGTGCTCGGCGGCCGCGACCGGTCGGCCGCCGCCGCGAGCGGCCTCGCGCTGCTCACCGCCTCGGCGCTGACCCGCTTCGGCGTCTTCGAAGCCGGGCGCGCCTCGGCTCGCGACCCCGGCTACACGGTGGCGCCGCAGCGCCAGCGACTTCGCGAAAAGCCGCGCGAGGATCATCATCCCGAACGTACGCGGCTGACTCCCCGGGCCGCATTCCTCAGCATCGTGGCGGGCGTTATAACGTCCGCTTCCCCCGGCAGGAGACGCCAGCGGACGGCCCCGTCAGCCAGCCGGCGTTTTCCGTGATCACGTAAGTTCGTGGTCGCTATGACAGCCAAGAGTCTTCGCGAAAAGATAACGAGCGGACCATGAGGACGCGGCCGGACGGGCCGCGGCCTTCCACCCGGTCCAGGTCCACGATGATGGCGACGCCGGCACGGCGGAAGTCCATCTGCTGCTCGCGGGGAGGCGAGTTCTCGAACACTACGGTCCTGGTGTCCGGGTCGTCCGCGATCCAGGCCCGGCCGTAGAAGGTGTACGTGGTCCTGGTCTTGGGGTCGTGGTAGAACAGCGTGACCTTGGGCCGGGTGACGACGTGCCGGGGCAGCCCGCCACCGGGGTCGCGGGCCCAGACGGCGAGCTGGTCGTCTGAGTACGCCTGGATCGTGCCGCGGAACGACAGGTGGATCTCGCCGCCGTCGTCGGTATAGGCGATCATCATCGGCGTCTGGTTGTCGAAGGCGCCGTTCACCGCGCTCTTGATCTCGCCGGCGAGCCGGAGCTCAGCGGGCGGCACCGGCGCCGCCGGCAGCGCCTGCTGCTCGACGCGGCTGATCTTCGGGCCGGCGAACGTGAACACGAACTCCACCCCGCCGAACGGCGCCGTGGCCGGCAGCCGGGCGGTGGCCGTGACCGTGTCCCCGGACTCGGCCGGCTCCGTCCAGTCCGGCCCGGCCGCGAGCAGGCCGGCGATACGCGGCTCGCGAAGGAACGCGGGAACCGCGGCGGCGCCCTCGGCCCGCCCGAAGTTGCTCTCTACCACGACGTCATCGGCCAGGTAACCGGCAATGCCGTCGTCATCACCCGTGACGATGGCGTTCTGGTACGTCTCGACTGCTGAAATCCGGTCGCTCATACCCCTCAGAATCGCAGACCGCGCCGGCGGTGGCCACCTCACCTATCCGCTTACGGTGAACGCGGATTCCGCTTGCTCGCGCGGGTCCCTACAGTGATCCCATGGCCGAGGTCGCGCGGGTCTATCCGCTCAACAGGCAGCAGCCGGAGCCGCTGTGGCGGGAAGTGCTCGGCAGCCGCCTGCGGGCGCTGCGCGGCGAGCGCGGTGAGACGCTCGCCGCGACCGCGGAGCGGGCCGGCATCTCGCCGCAGTACCTCTCGGAGGTCGAGCGCGGCCGCAAGGAGCCCTCGAGCGAGATGATCGCCGCCCTGGCCGGCGCGCTC
>Ga0187812_1000222_pt1 | contig 20625 bp, 19 predicted proteins | sample NC_S_2_FD_130582 | JGI IMG/M metagenome (GOLD analysis project Ga0187812, IMG submission 130582) | Wetland sediment microbial communities from Neuse River Estuary, North Carolina, USA - ASW-S_2 | ecosystem: Environmental > Aquatic > Freshwater > Wetlands > Sediment | place: USA: North Carolina...
ACCAGGCGGGGGAAGCGCTGCGCGACGGGATCCTGGCCCAGGCGCGGGCGTGGGACCTGGCCGTCAGCTACACGGGCCCGCCGGTCATGCCCTACCTCACCTTCACCGGGGATCAGAACCACGAGCTGGCCGGCGTGTTCGCCGCGCAGGCGCTGCGCGGCGGCGCCTACGTGCATCCCCGGCACAACTGGTTCGTCTCCGCCGCCATGACCGGCGACGACCTCGCCCTCGCGCTCGACGCAACCGACCAGGCGTTCGCCGCCGTCCGCAAGCACCTCGGCCAGTGATCTCCTAGGAGGCCAGTATGTCCAGTACAGCAGCCGAACCCAACTCGCCAGGACCGGCCACGGCCACGGTTAGGCCAGCGGCGGACTCCCCGGAGGCCGTCGTCGAGCGGGCCGGCTATAAGCCGGAGCTCCGGCGGTCGCTGCGGTTCTTCTCGATGTTCGCGATCGCGTTCTCGATCATCTCGATCACCACCGGCATCTTCCTGAACTACGGGTTCGGCCTGGCGTACTGGGGGCCGGCGTCGATCTGGACCTGGCCGATCGTCGCGGTCGGCAACATGGCGATCGCCCTGGTCGTGGCCGAACTAGGCACCCGCATCCCGCTGGCCGGCTACGCCTACCAGTGGAGCGCCCGGCTGGTGAACCCCACCTACGGCTGGTTCGTTGGCTTCGCCGGGCTGCTGTACATGGCGGTCGGCGGCGGCGCGATCATGCTCGGCGTCGCCTCCCCGCTGCTGCTGTCGGAGTTCAACGTGAGCAACCCGAGCCCGCACCTGGTGCTGACGGTGGCGATCATCTTGATGATCCTGCCGGTGTTCATCAACATCATCAGCATCCAGGTCGCGGCGCGGGTCAACAACGTCGCGGTGTTCACCGAGATCGTCGGGACCGTCCTGTTCGGCGTTCTGCTGTTCGTCCTGTGGGGCGTCCACGCCAAGCCCACGCCGTACGGCGCGGGCATCCTCACCAGCACCGCGTCGGTCTACCACAACCCGACGTGGTACGCGTTCGCGCTGGCCGGGCTGCTCGGCGCGTTCACCCTGGTCGGGTTCGAGCTTGCCGCCGACATGTCCGAGGACGCGGTGAATCCCCGGAGCAGCGTGCCGCGCGGCGTCCTGTGGGCGGTGGGCGCCTCCGCCGTCCTGGGCATGATCGCGCTGATCGGCTTCACGGTCGCCATCCCCAGCCTCAAGACGGTCGAGTCCTCCCCGCTGCCGCTGCTGGCCATCGCCGGCTATTGGCTGCCGTCCTGGCTGGTCAAGGTGTTCGTGGCGTTCGTGATCTTCTCGATGTTCGCGATCCTGGTCGTCGGCTCGGGCGCCCAGGCCCGGCTGGTGTTCTCGCTGTCGCGGGACAACATGCTGCCGTTCTCCGGCTTCCTGCGGAAGATCAACGCGCGCAGCCAGACCCCGATCGTGGCGCTGCTGGTGTTCGGCGTCATCGACGTGGGCGTGATGATCTACGGGTACTTCCAGACCAGCGCGTTCGGCACGCTGGTCGGCGCCACCGCGATCCTCCCGTACATCATCTACTTCCTGATCACGGTGGCCTACGCGATCAAGCGGCGCACCACGGACAGCATCCCCGGTGCGTTCACGCTCGGCCGGTGGGCCTGGCCGGTCATCGGGTTCGTCCTGGCGTACACGGTGCTGATCATGGTGGTGCTGTCCTTCCCCTCGCCGTTCCACGGCGCCGACAAGGTCCTGGGCTACGGTCTGGCCCTGGCCGCGCTGTGGTACTTCGGCGGCCTGCTGTGGCGGCTCAGGAAGGGCACGGCCGGGGTGAAGCCGGTCGAGGACCTCGTCGACGCGGACGGGTGAGCCCAGCCGCGATCAGCATCTTTCGCTTACCGCCCCACGGCCAGGTGGCGGTTCGATTCCGCCCGACCGGACGCCTGACCGGAAAGCCCCTGCGCGTCGCTACGAACCTTCTCGCGCGGTTCGGATACAGTAGCCCTTAAACTGATATCACTATGTAATAGCCGCGGTGTCAAACCGGAGGTGGTGGCGATGAGCATGCAGGAGGCCCCGGTCAGTCCGGCGCGGGCGCCGGGCGCTCGGCCGCTGGCCGAGTCAGAAGCGTACTCGCTGCCCGGGATCATGATGCTCCTGATCGGCGTGGTGTGCTTCCTCGGCGCCGTGGCGTTGCTGACCGCAGCCATCGGCGCCGGGTCGAATCGCGGGTCGCTGATCGCGTCCGGCGTGCTGCTGCTGCTCTTGGCCGCGTTCATGTACCGGGGGCTGACCCAGGTCGTCGCCGGCGAGGCGCGGGTGGTGCAGCTGTTCGGCCGGTACCGCGGGACGCTGCGGGAGCCGGGCCTGCACTGGGTCAACGTCCTGGCCGACCGGCGCAAGGTGTCGGTGCGGATCCGGAACCACGAGAGCGCGGCGGCCAAGGTCAACGACGCGGACGGCAACCCGATCGAGATCGCCGCGGTGGTCGTCTGGCAGGTCCAGGACACCGCCAAGGCGCTGTACGCGGTCGATGACTTCCCGAAGTTCGTCGCCATCCAGACCGAGACCGCGGTCCGGCACATCGCCTTGTCCTACCCCTACACCAGCCATCACGAGGGCGAACTGTCCCTGCGCGACAACGCCGCCGAGATCACCGCCAAGCTGTCCGCCGAGATCGCCGAGCGGGTCGCCTCCGCGGGCGTGTCCGTCATCGAGTCCCGGCTGACCCGGCTGTCCTACGCCCCGGAGATCGCCCAGGCCATGCTCCGCCAGCAGCAGGCCGCCGCCGTGGTGGGCGCGCGGCTGACGATCGTGGAGGGCGCGGTGGGGATGGTGCGGCTGGCCTTGCAGCGGCTGCAGGAGCAGGGCGTGGTGGAGCTGGATGAGGAACGCAAGGCCGCGATGGTGTCCAATCTGCTGGTCGTGCTGTGCAGCGAGCAGGCTACCCAGCAGGTCGTCAACACCGGCTCGCTGTACCAGTAGCCCAGGTTTTCTGTGAGTGAGCGGAAGAACATCTTGCTGCGGCTGGACCCGGCCGTGCATGACGCGCTGGCCCGCTGGGCCTCGGACGAGCTGCGCAGTACGAACGCCCAGATCGAGTTCCTGCTCCGCAGGGCCCTGTCCGACGCGGGGCGCCTGCCCGGCCGCGTCGGCCCCCAGCGCCGTCCGGGGCGTCCCCCAAGGGAGGCCGAGGATACCGTCCAAGTCGACGCCCGGCCGGAGGGAGCATGACAACGGAGTCGCCCGCGGGCCCGCTCGGGGCCGACGTCGCGGTCACGCACATCCTGGTGGTCGCCGACCCGGCCCGGTCCCGTGACTTCTGGGTGGACGTCCTAGGCGCGGAGCTATACCGCGAGTACGGCGGGACCAGCGTGGTGCTCCGGTTCGCCGGCACCTGGCTCCTGCTGGTCAGCGGGGGCGGCCCGACCCCCGACAAGCCCACCGTGGTCTTCCGGCCGCCGCCGGACGCCGATCAGGTCAGTCACGCCATGACGCTGCGCGTGGCCGACTGCCGCGCGGCCTACGGGGCGCTGCGAGAGCGCGGCGCCACCTTCCTGACCGCGCCGTACGACTGGGGCGGGGAGATCCGCTGCTTCCTGCGGGACCCGGACGGCCACCTAGTCGAACTCAGCCAGGCCGTACCCTCCTGAACAGCAAAGGGGTCCGCGCTGATAAGGCTGCAGGGTTTGCCTTATCAGCGCGGACCCTTTCCCCATCACCCGCGGCGCCGCAGGGAGGCTACCGCGAGAAGCAAGGAACTCTGCTGATAATCATGCCCCGACGCTTACTAGGACCTACACCCGAACTAGTTCAGTTATGGCTAAGATTTTCGCGGATCCAGACCCGGGACCACTCAGCCCTGGGCGTAGTTGCTGGCCCCGTACCAGTCGACGACCACGACCGGCTCGTCGCCGACCACCCAGGCGTCATGCCCCTGAGGCAGCGCGGTGACGTCGCCGGGACGGGCGTCGAACTCCGAACCGTCCGCCATCACGATGTGCAGGACGCCCTGGACGTGGTACTGGAAGTGGGGCGCCTCGCACAGGTCGGTGCCCGCGAGCGGCTTGACGTGGTCGGCCCAGCGCCACCCGGGCTGCAGCGTGAGCCGGCCGATCTCGGCCCCGCCGATCTTGAGCAGGTCAAGCGAGCCGCGTTCGAACGCGCGGGTCTCGTCGGGTGCGGCGAAGGTCTTCTGCTCGGCTTGGGCGGTCATGAGGTGTCTCCTCTTCATCTAATGGCCTGATTGCGTCCTGACTCTGAGCCCAGCCTGGTCCGGGTGGGTTGCAGCTGCCTTGCATCGCGGCATCCATGGCCCGGATCTGGCCGGCACGGGTCTGGCCAGCACAGCGCGCGCTGCGATTTGATACCGCCATGAAGTCGCTGGCGCTGCGGGTCCTCGGGGACTTCGGCGTGGACGGCGTCGAGCCCCAGGCCCTCGGCAGCCGGAAGGGGCGGCTGGCCCTCGCCGTGCTGGCCCTGGGCGCCGGCCAGCCGGTGCCGTCCGACGTGCTGGTCGATGCCCTGTGGGACGACACCCCCCCCGCTCACCCGGAAGATCAGCTGGCCGTGCTGATCAGCCGGCTGCGTTCCGTGCTCGGGCGCGATCGCATTCAGCACCGCGACCACGGGTACCTCCTGCGCTGCGACTGGCTCGACGCCGCCGAGCTGGCCTCGCTCACCGAGGAGATGGAGCGCAGGCGCGGGACCGGCAACGTCCTGGGCGCCGCGGCGGCGGCCCGGGTCGTCCTGTCGCTGCTGCGCGGGTACGGGCCGCCGTCCGTGCCGGGGGACTGGGCCCAGCTCCGGCTGGCCGAGCTGGACCGGCTGGCCGGCCGGGCCCGGCGGCTGGCGGCCACGGCCCTGCTCGAGGCCGGGGACTGGATGACCGCCGCCGACGCCGCCACGGCCGCGGTGGACGCGGACCCCTACGACGAGGCGTCCCTGCGCGTCCTGCTGCGTGCGTACGTGGCCGGGGGCCGGGCGGCCGCGGCCCTGGCCGCGTACGCCAAGGCGCGGGAGCACCTGGTCGGTGAGCTGGGCACGGATCCGTCGCCCGAGACGGTCGAGGTGTACACCGCGATCCTGCGCGGCGACCTGACGTCGCCCGCGCCGGTCTTCGGGCGCGACGCCGTAGGCGTCGTCGGGCGGGACGAGGAGCTGGCCTACCTGGACGCGATGGCGGCGCGCGCCGGCGAGGGTTCGGCCGAGATCGTCGTGGTCGACGGGGAGGCGGGGATCGGCAAGACCGCGCTCCTGCGCGCCTGGTCCGGCCGGCGGGCCGCCGCCGGTGAGACCGTGCTGATCGCCTCCTGCGGGCAGCTCGACGCGGCCATGCCGCTGGACGCCATCCTCGGCGCGCTGGCGGCGCTGCTGCGCAGGCTCGGCCCGGACGCCGGCGCCGACGTGCTCGGCGAGGACGCCCCCACGCTGGCGCCGCTGCTCGGCGTGGACCCCCTGGCGCCCGTAAACCCCGTGGCCCCGCCGGGATCGGGGCGGTGGCCGGCCCCGATCCTGGCTGACGGGATCCTCGGCCCGGCGGTGCTGTACGCGGCGCTGGTCCGGGTCATCGGGCGCCTCGCCCGCTCCGGTCCGCTGGTGGTCGTGATCGACGACGCGCACCTGGGCGGGATGGCCCTGTCGAACTGGCTGAGCTTCGCGCGGCGGGAGATGATGCCCGCGCTGGTCGTGGCGGCGGTCAGGTCCGGCGAGGGACCGCCCCTGCCCGCGACCGCGTTCGTCCACCTCGACGTGCTCGGGCGCGAGGCGGCCGCCGAGCTGGTCGGGCCCTCGCGGGCCGATGAGCTTTACGAGCGGTCCAAGGGGCACCCGCTGTTCCTCACCGAACTCGCCCAGCAGACCTCACGCGCCGAGCTGCCCGACTCGCTGGTCGAGTCGGTGTCCGCCCGGTGCGACGAGCTCGGGTCGGCCGGCGCCATGCTGCGCGCCGCGGCGGTGATCGGGCCCGAACTGGACATCGACCTGCTGGCGGCCCTGCTCGGCCGGCCCGCCGTGGACCTCCTCGACGACGCCGAGCGCGCGTCGGCCACGCAGCTACTGGCCGAGGACGGCGGGTCGTTCAGGTTCCGGCACGATCTGGTCATGCAGGCGCTGGCCGCCAGCGCCACCGCGAGCCGTGCCGCCCTGCTGCACCGGCAGGCCGGGCGGGTGCTGGCCCGGCGGCCCTACGTGGACCCGGTCATCGTGGCGTACCACGCCCGCCTGGGCGGTGACCTGGTCCTGGCCGCCCGCTCGCTGCGGAACGCCGCAGGCCGGGCCGCGGAGCGCTTCGACCACGCGGCCGCTGAGGCCCTGCTCGACGAGGCGCTGCTGCTGCATCAGGACCCGGAGGGTTGGCTCGAACGAGCCCGGGTCCGCACCCGCCGCCTGCGCTACGGTGAGGCCCTCGAGGACGTCGAGCGGGCCCTGGCCGGCGAGCCGGGCGCGCACGGAGGTGCCGAGGCCCTGGAGGTCGGCGCCTGGGCCTGCTACTTCGACCGCCGGTTCGTCCAGGCCGCCCAGTACGCCGAGGACGGCGCGCTCGCCGCCCATGACGCGGCGACCCGGTCACGCTGCCTGGCGGTCGGCGGGCGGACGCGGCACGCCGCGGGCGACCTGGCCGCGGCCGAGCTCCTGCTCGGTGAGGCGTTCTCGCTGGCCGGGGGGACGGACCGGGTAACCGCCGCCGCGTGGCTAGGGGTGCTGAGGTCCCATCAGAGCCGGACGGACGAGGCGCTGGCGCTGCTGCGCCCGGCGGCCCGGGCCGTCCAGGGGGTGGCGTTCACCGCCGCGACCCTGCACGCGCTGCTGTTCACCGGGCACGCGCACGCGCTGGCCGGGCGCCCGGGGCTGGCGCTCGACGCGTTCGCCCGCTACACCGCCGAGGTCGATCGCCGGCAGGTGCCCCGGTTCGGCGGGCGCGCGGTGAACTTCGCCGGGTGGGTGCTGCGCAACCTCGGCGCCGTCGCGCAGGGCCTCGATCACCACCAGGAGGCCCTGCGGGTTGGGCAGAACGAGGGCACCGTGGAGGTCGTGATCGCCGCGCTCGAGGACCTGGCCGAGCACGCCTTGGAGGCCGGTGACCTCGATGGCGCGCAGGCTCGGCTAGCGGAGGCGCGGGCCCTGCTGTCGGGGGACATGGTGTTCGGCTGGCGGCTGGACCTCAAGTACCGGCTCATCCTCGGGCGGCTGGCCCTGGGGCGTGGCGAGGCGGAGCCCGCCCTGGCCGTCGCCAGTGACCTGGAGGCCCGCGCGGCGGCCCTGGGCGTCCCGCGGTACGTCAGCGTGGCCCGCGTCCTGGGGCACCGCGCTCGCCGGGCGCTGGGGCACCCGGTCGACCTGGCTGCGGTTGCCGCGGACCTCGACCTGCTGGAGGGTGCCGTCGCCGTGGAGGCCTGGTGGTGGACGGGCGAGGCGGCCGCCGAGCTGTCCGCCCCCGGCCTGCTCGACCGGGCCGCGGACCGCGCTGAGCGGCTGGCGCGTCAGGCCGGCGGCCACGCGGACGTGCTGCGGGAGGAGGCCGGGCGGCGCCTGGATCGCTGGCGCGCCACGGCCGGCTGAGCCAGGGTGCGGTCACGGGTCCGCGCCGGCCAGCAGGGCGCGGGCCAGGGCCGCGTACACCGGCTCGGGACCGTCGGCCCACAGCTGCGCGGACGCGTCGTACGCGGACCGCACACCAGCACTCAGGCCAGCAGCCGAGCCGCCTGGACCGCCTGCCGCTCCCACCACGCGAGCTCCTCGTCGTAGCCGCCCAGGGCCTTCTCCCAGCCGAACTGGACCAGCGCACCGAGCAGGCACAGTCCCAGCTGCCGGTCCCACCAGGGCTCGGTGCCGATCCCGCACTGCTCGAGCGCGGCGCGGTATACCAGGATCGAGTCCTCCTTGGACTCCGGGAGGCGCCGGCAGTTGATCGCCAGGTACCAGGCTAGGTCGGACAGCGCCGCCCCGCGCCCCGGCTGCTCCCAGTCGAGCACGACCGTCCGGCCCTCGTCGTCGGTGCCCAGGTTGTCCAGTTTCCAGTTGCTGTGCACGAACGTGTGCGGCGTGGCGTCGAGCGCCTCCACCAGCGGCCCCGGGTCGTGGGCCAGCGGGACGACGACCGCCGCCGCGGCGGGCGCGACCTCGGCCAGTCGGGGCCAGCCCTCGCCGACCAGGCGCGGCACCAGGTGTCCGGACCCGATGGCCGCCTCGGCGCGGGCCAGCCACGGGGACAGCTCCAGGTACCTGTGCATCGGCGGGACGACGTCACAGTCGGTTCCGCACGCCCAGAACGCGGCGTGCAGCGCGGCCATGTGCGCCAGGAAGCGCCGGTGCTGATCCGCGTCGATCGGCTCGTCGTCCGCCGGGACCAGCCACGGGGAGACGTCGCGCATCAGCACCGCACAGCCGCCCGAGGGCCGGGTGCCGTCGCCCGCCTCCCGGACGACCCCGACGATCGGCTGGTTGAAGCACGCGGGCAGGCGCGCGAGGATGCCCTGTTCCCACGCCATCAGCGGCGCGCCGCGCAGGCAGCCCGAGGCGCGCATCGTCCAGTCCTCGGCCAGGTCGAGGTGCTTGAGCACGTACGGCCGCCCCCCGATGACCACCCGCTCGAGCACGGCACCGGACTTGCCCGGCGCCCCGGCCAGGGGCGTGCGCTCGGTCGCACCGGAGATGAGCTCCGCGACGCTGGCGTACGAGCGCGGCGGGTCCGCCTGCACCGGGCCGGCCTGCACCGGGCCGGCCTGCGCCACCTCAGGCATCCGCGGCTTCCATGTCAGCCAGCAGCGAGGCGGGCCACCGCCCCCCGCACATGACGGTGTCGGCGACGATCCGGTCATCGCGCACCGTGAGCAGGTGGACGTGATGGGCGGCGTGCGGGACGCCGTTCTCGGTCCAGCTGAGCGTGTACTCCACCACTTCGCTCGGTCCTTCCCCTGGGTTCACCGCGTACCTGCGCAGCTCGCCGAACTGCCCGGGGTCGGCGAACCAGCGCGCGTACTCGGTGCGGATCGCGTCGGCCCCCGACGCGTGGAACCGCCAGTTGGGAACCGTCGCGTCCAGCGTCGCATCGGCGCTCCACACGTCGCACGCGGGGATCGCTGCGGTCTCGATCGCGTTGAGGAACTTGTCGATCGCCTCTGAGTGCGTCATGCCGGCCTCCTGATCTGGTTGCTATGTGACCATCGTCGCCGCTCGCCCTTGCAACGAGCTTGCAGCCCGCCCGGCCTAGCCCGGATCGCTGCCAGACTGGGACCGTGGAAGAGGTGCCGCTTTCCCGGCTGGTGGCCGCGCCCGGGGCGGCGGCGGAGCACGGGGTCGCCACGCTGGCCGCGGCCACGGCCTACGCCAGGCAGGCCGCCCCTGGGTCCTGCGCGGTCATCCTCGTCGAGGGCCTGAGCGACCAGTCCGCGCTGGTGACGCTGGCCGCCCGCTCGGGTAGGAACCTGGGCGAGGAGGGCGTCTTCGTCGTGCCGATGGGCGGCGCGACGAACATCGGGCACTTCCTGGCCCGGTTCGGCCCGGACGGGTTCGGGGTGAGGCTGGCGGGGTTGTGCGACGAGGCGGAGGAGGATGCCTTCCGCCGCGGCCTGGAGCGGGCGGGTCTGCGTCCCGGCCTGACCCGCGGCAGCCTGGCGCGGCTCGGGTTCTACGTGTGCGTCGCCGACCTGGAAGACGAGCTCATCCGCATCCTCGGCGTCGCCGCGGTCGAGCAGTTGATCGAGGCCGAGGGGGAGCTGGGGTCGTTCCGCACCTTTTGCCGGCAGCCCGCCCAGCGCGGGCGTACCCGCGCGCAGCAGATGCGCCGCTTCCTGGGGACCCGCTCGGGTCGGAAGATCCGCTACGGGCAGGTGCTGGCGGAGGCGCTGGACCCCGGCCAGGTGCCCGACCCGCTATCCGGCGTCCTGTCCCGCGTCTGACCGGTCCGACGCACCTGGCGGGCCCTCGCCCGGCGCGTCTGTCACTTCACTAGGGTTCCAGGGCCAGCAGCCGATCCGCCACCTCGGTGAGCGTTTCGCCCGTTACGTCGGGAGGGGCGAACGGGGCGCCGAACCCGGCGGACCCGCGACGCACCCAGCCGGTGGTCAGCCCGGCCCGCTTGGCGCCGTGGCAGTCCCAGTCGTGGGCGGCGACCAGGGCCACCAGCTCGGGCGTGACGTCCAGGACGTCCGCCGCGTACATGTACACCACCATGGCCGGCTTCCAGCGGTATACCTCGCTGACCGAGATCACCCGTTCCACCATGGGCGCGAGCCCGGAGCGCTCGGTGAACGCGGCGGTCAGGTCGGCCGGCGCGTTGGTCAGGCAGGCGATGCGTATCCCGGCCTCGAACAGGCTCGTGACCGCCGGCACCGCGTCGGGGAAGGCCGGCAGCTCGGCGAATCCCGCCATGACGTGCTTGACCTGCTCGTCGCTGATCGACTGGCCGGTCAGCGCGCGCAGCGCGGACTCCGCGACCTCGGGGAAGGCCACGAAGTCCGTGGTGGCCGACAGGGCCATGCCGTCCCGCGTCGTCCGGGTGTACCAGGCCTCGAGCAGGTAAGGCGGCTGGCCGACGTCGGTGAGCCTGCCGCGCAGCGGCTCGATCGACATCAGGGTTCCGATCACGTCAAAGGCGACGGCGACCGGACGGCGCGTCATGACGACCCCAGGTCGCGCAGCGCGTCCTCGATGGCGCGGTAGAAGGTCGGATAGGCGTAGGGCATGTTACGCAGCGTCGCCAGCGGCACCTCGGCGCGGACGGCGACCTGCAGGAAGCTGAGCACCTCCCCGCCGTACGGGCCGGCCGACGTGGCCCCGACCAGCACCGAGCGGTCGGCGTCCTCGATGACCTTGATGAAGCCGTCGTTGCCCGCCTTGTGGATCCAGCCCCTGGCCGAGTAGGGCACCTGGGCCGTGCCCGTCCTGACCCGCAGGCCGGCCGCCCGGGCCTGCGCCTCGGTCAGGCCGACGCTGCCGACCTCCGGGTCGGTGAACGTGACCCTGGGCACCGCGCGGTAGTCGGCCGATCCGCCGCCCGTCCCGAGGATGTCCCGGACCGCAATATCCGCCTGGTACATGGACATGTGCGTGAACGCGCCCTGACCGGTCACGTCGCCGATCGCCCACACGCCGTCACCCGCCCGCATCCACTCATCGGTCGGGATGACCCGGGCCTTGGCGTCCAGTCCGATCTTGGCGACACCGAGGGCGGCCAGGTCCGTGCGGCGCCCGGTGGCGACCAGCAGGCGTTCGGCCATATAGGTGCTGTTTCCCACGTGGACGTTGAAGTGCTGGTTGGTGTAGGTGACGCGCTCGGCCGGGGCGCTGGTGCACACGTAGATGCCCTCGCGGGTGAATACCCGCTGGATGAGCTCGCTGGCCTCGGGCTCCTCGAACGAGACCAGCCTCGGCAGCGCCTCGACGACGGTGACGGCCGTGCCGAAGCGGGCGAACGCCTGGGCGAGTTCGGCGCCGATCGCCCCGCCGCCGAGGACGATCATGGATTCCGGCGCCTCCTCGGCCTGCACGATCTCCCTGTTCGTCCAGTAGGGGGTGCCGACGAGGCCCTGGATGGGCGGTATGGCGGGCTCGGTGCCGCAGTTGATCACGATTCCCCGGACGGCCCGGAATACCCTGACCCCCTCGGCGGTGCTGACCGTCACCTCGCCCGGCGCGGTGATCGTGCCGCGACCGCGGACCAGGTGCCCGCCCTTGCCGGTGAACCGGTCGGCCGCCACCTTGTCGTCCCAGCAGTCGGTGGCCTCCTCCCTGATCCGGTGCGCCACCACCGACCAGTCCGGGGTAGCGGTGGACGTCCCCGCCATGCCGGGCACCCGCCTGGTCTCGGCCAGCAGGTTCGCGGCGCGGATCATCATCTTGGAGGGAATGCAGCCGTAATAGGGGCATTCGCCGCCGACCAGCCGTTCTTCGACGCCGGTCACGTGCAGCCCGGACTCGGCCAGCACTCCGGCCGCGTATTCCCCGCCAGGACCCAGGCCGATCACGATCACGTCGGTCTTTTCTGGTTCGTCCATGCCGTGCTCCTGCCTTGTGCGGCTTCGCATCATGCGCCTGCGGCCCGGGCCGGAAGTCTTCCAGGCGTCAAGGCAGGCAGCCCCGCATTACGGGCAGCCCATTTCCATGATTACGTTAGTGCGGCGTCAGATATATGGCCACCAAATGTACATCAGGGATCAGATAATTCGGTGCCCTCTTCGAGATCCGAGATGTCCAGCTCAGGCTGGCCGTGCACGAAGGCGTCGGGGTTCTCCAGATCGTCGGCCGCGGGGAGCAGGTCGGGGTGAGCCCACAGCGCGTCGCGCCCGTCCACGCCGCGAGCCTCCGTCAGCCCCTGCCAGATGGTCGCCGCCTCGCGCAGCCTGCGCGGCCGCAGTTCCAGCCCGACCAGTGTGGCAAACGTCCGTTCCGCCGGGCCGCCGGTCGCCCGGCGGCGCCTGATCGCCTCGGCCAGGGCGTCGGCGTGCGTGAGCCGGTCGCGGGCGGCGGCGCTGACCACCGTCGCGACCCACCCCTCCACCAGCGCCAGCGCGGTCTCCAGCCTGGAAAGCGCGGCCTTCTGCGTGGGCGTGTCCTCCGGCCGGAACAGGCCTTCGCCGGCCAGTGCCTCGCGCAGCGCCTCGGGATTGGTGAGGTCGACGTCCGGGATCGCGTCGCGCAGCCGCGCCATGTCGACGGTGATCCCGCTGGCGTACTGCTCGACCGCGCCGAGCAGGTGCCCGCGCAGCCAGGGGACGTGCGCGAACAGCCGCTGGTGGGCGGCCTCCCGCAGGGCGAGGAACAGCCGCACCTCGCCGGCGTCGACGGACAGCCCCTGCCCGAACTCCGCCACGCCGGCCGGGATCAGCGCGGCCACCCCTTCCGGGCCGAGCGGCAGGCCGATATCGGAGGAGCCGACCACCTCGCGCGCGAGTTCTCCGACCGCCGTCCCGGTCTGGCCGCCGATCATGGCCCCGCCGATCTGGCGCAGCATGGCCGCGAGCCCGGCCAGGCCGCCGGCCCCGCCGGCTCCGCCGCCGAACATGCCGAGCGCCTGGCGCACCTCGTCGGGGACTTCCTCGCCAAGCTGCGCCGGGTCCGTGGTGAGCATGCCGCTCATCGCCTCGACGCCCTTGGCCGCGATGGGATCGCACAGCTTGGCCCAGACCGGGAAGGTCGCCTCGAGCCACTCCGACCGGCTCCAGGCCTCGATCTTGCGCACGCCGGAGGGGAATGAGGTGGCCTCGTCCAGCCACAGGTCGGCCAGGCGGACGGCCTCGGTGACCTCGCGGCGCTGCGCGTCAAGGACGCTCGGGTCGCCCGCCGCCACGATCGCGTGCCTGGCCACGTTCTTGGCCAGATCCCAGTTGACCGGCCCGCCGCGCCAGGACAGCAGGTCGGCGAACTGGCGTAGCGCGTCGGCGAACTGCTGCGGGTCGCCCATCGGCCCGAACCCGCCCAGCGGCCCACCCGCGCCAGAGCCTGGAGCCCCGCCGCCGGAGGCGCCAGAGCCGCCAGACCCGCCCGAGCCAGCCCCCGACGAGCCCTGGCCACCCTGATCTTCCGGCTTATCGGGCAGGCCAAAGCCGAACGGGCGGTCAGCCATCGCTAGCTGTGAGGCAGGATGGAAGGGTCATGACCGTCACGCTATCTCGGGGAGAAGCACACAGTGACAAGCGCCCGGCGGCCGGTTCGCCCGAAAGGGGATAGCACAACACGGAACCAGCCTATGCCCGTGGTGGCTGTCACCGGAGCGGCCGGCGGCATCGGGCACGCCCTGACCGCCAGGCTGGCCTCGTCGCAGCACGTCAAGAGGGTCATCGCGATAGACGAAGAGCGCGGCGATATCGAGGGCGTGACCTGGCGGGTCGCCGACATTCGCGACCCGGCGCTCGGGGGCAAGCTGGCCGGCGTCGACGTGGTCGTGCACGCGGACCTCGACCTTTCCCCCGATACCGGCGCCAGGCAGCGGCGGGGCTACAACGTCCGCGGCGCCCAGACCGTGCTCACCGCGGCCGCGGCCGGGCGCGTCGGCCGGGTCGTTCTCGTGACCAGCTCGATGGTGTACGGGGCCCGCCCGGACAATCCGGTTCCGCTCCCGGAGGACGCCCCGCTGACCGCGGAGGCCGACAGCAGCGTGGCGGGTGACATGCTGGAGATCGAGCAGCTGGCCCGGCATGCGCACCGGGCCTATCCCGGCCTGGCCGTGACCGTCGTGCGGCCGGCCGCCCTGGTCGGCCAGGGCCGGTCCGCGCAGGGCGATCCCTGGTCGGTGGACACCCTGGTCACCAGGCACTTCGAGGCGCCCCGCCTGCTGGCGGTAAAGGGCTCCGCGCCCCGCTGGCAGTTCTGCCACGTCGAGGACCTCATCTCCGCGCTCGAGTTCACGGTCGCCGGCGAGCTCGAAGGGGAATTCGCGGTGGGCTGCGACGGCTGGCTCGAGCAGGACGAGGTCGAGCGGATCAGCGGGCTGAAGAGCATCGAGTTGCCCGCCCGGCTGACGTTCGGCGCCGCGCAGCGGCTGCACCGGATGGGCGTGACCCCGGCGCCCGCGATCGACCTGCGTTACGTGGTGTACCCGTGGGTGGTGGACTGCGCCACGCTGCGCCACGCCGGCTGGCAGCCGCGCTTCGACAACGAGGCGGCCCTGCGGGTCCTGCTTGACCAGCGCCACGGCAGGCACGCGGTGGCCGGCCGGCGGATCGCGCGCAAGGAGGCGACGATCACCGCCGCCGGGGCCACGGTCGCCGTGATCGGCACGGCCGCCATCGTCCGCCGGGCCCGCCGCCGCCACCGAGCCGAGCCCTGAGCGACCTCGACCAGGTAACCTTAGTCAGTGAACGTTGTGCGCCTGATCGCCGTGCGCGACTGCGAGCTGTCGGTGGACGAGGTCCGCGCCGCGGTCGCCGACCCCGGCGCCGGCGGCCTCGCGCTGTTCGCCGGCGCCGTCCGGGACACCGATCACGACCGGGGCGTCACCGCGCTGTCCTACAGCGCGCACCCGTCCGCGGAGGCCGAACTCCGGCGCGTGGCCGAGGTCATCGCCGAGAAGTTCCCCGTGCTGGGGATCGCGGCCGTCCACCGCGTCGGCGACCTGGAGATCGGTGACCTGGCGGTCGTGGTGGCGGTGTCCTGCCCCCACCGGGCCGAGGCCTTCGACGCGTGCCGTGCGCTGATCGACCTGCTGAAGGCCTCCGTGCCGATCTGGAAGCACCAGCGGTTCGCCGACGGCGACAGTGAGTGGGTCGGCAGTGCCTGATCTCCAGGTTCCGCGCGTAGTCTTCGCACCATGTCCCGACGCTCCCTGACGCTGTTCATCGCGGCGGTCGGCGCGGCCGCGGCGCTCGCGGTCAGCGTGCTCATCCCGGTGCCCTACGTCATCCTCAGCCCCGGGCCGACGCTGAACACCCTGGGCCGGGACTCCTCCGGGCAGGCGCTGATCGCGATCGCGGGACACCGTACGTATCCGACCAGCGGGCACCTGAACATGGTGACGGTGAGCGCGCGGGGCGGACCCGGCGACATGTTCAACATCTTCGCCGCGCTGGCCGCCTGGCTCAACCCGCAGGACGCGGTCGTGCCCGAGGACGAACTGTACGCGCCGGGGCAGACCCAGCAGCAGACCCAGACGCAGGACACCCAGCAGATGACCGGCTCGCAGCAGACCGCCACCGCGGCCGCGCTGGAAGAACTGCACATCCCCTACCAGGTCGTCGTGGGGCAGGCGGAGCAGGGTTACCCCGCCTATCACGTGCTCCGGGCCGGGGACGTCATCACCGCCGTGGACGGCCAGCGGGTGACCGGGCAGACGAGCCTGGGCAACCTGATCAACGCGTACCCGGCGGGCACCACGCTGACCCTGACCATCCTCAGGAAAGGCAAGACCGAGCAGGTCCGGGTGGCCACGAGGGAATCGGGGGGCGAGCGCCTGATCGGCATCGTGGTCAGCTACAAGTTCCCGTTCCCCATCACGATCGACGTGGGTGACATCGGCGGGCCCAGCGCGGGCCTGATGTTCGCCCTCGGCATCATCGACAAGCTGACCCCGCTGAACCTGACCGGCGGCCAGTTCATCGCCGGGACCGGGGAGATCACCGCCGGCGGCCAGGTGCAGCCCATCGGCGGCATCCAGCAGAAGATGGTCGGCGCGCGCGACGCGGGCGCCACGATCTTCCTCACCCCGGCGGCGAACTGCTCCGACACCAAGGGCGCGGTCCCGGCCGGGCTGCGCCTGGTCAAGGTGAGCACCCTAGTTCAGGCCGTCAGCTACCTGGAGGCCATCAAGGCCGGCCAGTCGGTTCCCTCCTGCTGACGGTCGCCGCCGTGCTCGTCCGTGCTCGACGCGGGACCGGGCCGCGGGCCGACGTGAGGGGGTAAGTGCTCGTTGAGCATTTGGCGCTGGCGTAGGCTTCCATGATGACGGGACATCCACGAAGGCAGGCCGGAGCCGTGCGGTTGGGGCGCGGTGTGCGCTGCATGCCCGGGTGACCCAGGAAGGGAGCAAGTGCGGTCGTGGCACCTCGCGTACTGATCGATGCGACTGACGTGCCAGCCGACCGGGGTGCGCTCGCCCGGTACGTCGACGGCCTCATCGGCGCCCTCGACGCCGCGGGTGCGGACCTCGCCATCGTCTGCCAGCGCGCCGATGAGGAACGCTACGGGCGGCTGGCGCCGAGCGCGCGCGTCGTTACCGGCCCGAATGCGCTCTCGCACCGGTCCGCGCGGCTGGCCTGGGAGCAGAGCGGGCTTCCCGTCGTGGCCCAGCAGGTGAACGCCGACGTCATCCACGTGCCCTTCTACTCGATGCCCCTGCGCCCGGGCCGGCCGACCGTGGTCACGGTGCACGACGTCACCTTCTTCACCGAGCCGGACCTGTACAGCCCGGTCAGCGCCATGTTCTTCAAGTCGGCGATCAGGACGGCCGCGCGCCGCGCGGCGCGGATCATCGTCCCCTCCAAGGCGACCCGCGACGAGCTGGAGCGGGTCCTGTCCGCCGATCCGACCAAGATCGACGTCGCCTACCACGGCGTGGATCACCGCCTGTTCCACCGCCCGGACCCGCGTCAGGTCTCCCAGGTCTCAGACCGGCTGGGCCTGCACGGCAAGCCCTACGTAGCCTTCCTCGGCATGCTCGAGCCGCGTAAGAACGTGGCCGCGCTGATCACCGGCTGGGCGGGCGCCGTCGCCGACCTCGACAACCCGCCGGCCCTCGTCCTGGGCGGCGGGGGTGGCTGGAGCGAGGAAGTGGACATCGCCGTGTCCGCGGTGCCGCCGCACCTGCGCCTGATCCGCCCCGGTTACCTGCGCTTCTCCGACCTGCCCGGCTTCTTCGGCGGGGCGCTCGTGGTCGCCTTCCCGAGCCGGGGCGAGGGGTTCGGGCTGCCGGTGCTGGAGGCCATGGCGTGCGGTGCCCCCGTGCTGACCACCCACTGCACCTCGCTGCCGGAGGTGGGCGGCGAGGCCGTGGCCTACACCGAGCCCGACGCCGACAGCATCCGCGACGCGCTGCGCGCGCTGCTCGATGACCAGCGACGGCGGGAAGCGCTCGGCGAGGCCGGTGCCGCCAGGTCGCTGGAGTTCACCTGGGCGGCGTCCGCGGAGGCGCACCTGGCCTCCTACCGGCGCGCGGCCGAAGCGCCCGACGCGGATGCCAGCGCCGTGTAACCTCTGCCTCATGCCGCGCGAACCGCTTGAGGCCATCCTGCTGGTCGGAGGGCAGGGCACCCGGCTTCGGCCGCTCACCCTGTCCGCGCCCAAGCCCCTGCTCCCCACGGCGGGCGTGCCGTTCCTGGCGCACATGCTGGCCCGGGCGGCGGACAGCGGCGTCACCCACGTCGTGCTGGCGACGTGCTACAAGGCCGAGATGTTCGCCTCGTGCTTCGGTGACGGCTCGGCGTTCGGGCTGTCCATCGACTACGTCCAGGAGGAGGTCCCCCTCGACACCGCCGGCGGGATCCGCAACGCCGCGGCCTCGCTGCGCGGCGGTGCTCCCTCGGACCCGATCGTGGTGTTCAACTCCGATGTCCTGTCCGGCCACGACCTGGGGGCGCAGGTCGACCTGCACCGCAAGGCCGACGCCGCGGTGACGCTGCACCTGGTCGAGGTGGCCGACCCGTCCCGCTTCGGCTGCGTGCCGACCGACGAGACCGGGCGCGTGACCGCTTTCCTGGAGAAGACGCCGAACCCCGTGACCAACCGGATCAACGCCGGCTGCTACGTGTTCCGGCGTGACGTGATCGCCCGGATCCCCGCGGGGCGCCCGGTTTCGGTCGAGCGGGAGACGTTCCCCGGGCTGATCGCGGCGGGCGAGCTGATCATGGGCTACCACGAGTCCGCGTACTGGCTAGACGTCGGGACCCCGGAAACGTTCGTTCGGGGATCGTGTGATCTGGTTCTTGGGTGCCTGCCGGCCCCGGCCCGGCCCGGACCGGCCGGGCCCCGCCTGGTCCTGGCGGGCGGGTCGGTGGCGCAGGACGCCTCGGTGGCCGGCGGGACCGTCGTGGGGGAGGGAGCCTCGGTTGCCGCCGGGGCCGACGTGTTCGGCAGCGTGCTGTTCGACGCGGCGAGCGTAGGCGAAGGCGCCGTGGTGCGGGACTCGATCGTCGGCCGCGCCGCCGTCGTGGCCCCCGGCGCCGTGCTCGACGGCGTGGTGATCGGCGACGGCGCGTTCATCGGATCAGGCAACGAGCTGGCCCGGGGCGTCCGGATCTGGCCCGGCGTCCGGCTCGCGCCCACCTCGGTCCGCTTCTCCTCGGACCTGTGACGCCGGGCCGGCCGGCGGCCCTGATGGCAGCTGCGACCGTCCCGGTGACCGAGAACGCAACGCCGGACCCGGGGGCCAGCCGCGAGTGGCTGGCGCCCTTCGAGGTCAACATCCGGCTCACGCTGGGCGTACACCGCCGCGGCCCGGGTGATCCCGCGTACCGCGTGGACGGCGCCGGCGCCATCTGGCGCACGATGCTGACCCCGGAAGGCCCGGGCACGCTCCGCGTCACGTCCCGCCGGCCGGACGGTCCGGGCACGCTGGTGACCGGGCAAGCCTGGGGACCGGGCGCGGGCTGGCTCCTCGACCGCCTTCCCGCCCAGGTCGGCGCCCACGATGACCCGTCGGGCTTCACGCCCAGGCACCCGGTCCTCGCCGACCTGGTCCTCCGGTATCCCGGCCTGCGGATCGGCCGGACCGAGCGGGTCTTCGAGGCGCTCGTGCCCGCGGTGCTCGAGCAGAAGGTGGTCGGCCAGGAGGCACACCGCGCCTGGCGGATCCTGCTGCGGAAGTTCGGCGAGCCGGCGCCCGGACCCGCCCCGGCCGGGATGCGCGTGGTCCCGCCCCCGCGCGCCTGGGCGCGCATCCCGTCGTGGGACTGGCACCGCGCCGGCGTGGAGGGCGTGCGGGCCCGGACGATCATCAACGCCGCCCACGTGGCCAGCCGGCTGGAGGAGGTCCTCGACCCGGCCGAGGCCGACGCCCGTCTGCGGTCCCTGCCCGGCATCGGCGTCTGGACCTCCGCCGAGATCAGGCAGCGGGCCGCCGGCGACGCGGATGCCGTCTCGGTCGGCGACTACCACCTGCCCCGGGCGGTCGGCTGGACGCTAGAGCGGCGGATCACCGACGACGCCGGCATGCTGGAACTCCTCGTGCCCTACGCCGGCCACCGCTACCGGGTGACCAGGCTCATCGAGCTAGGCGGCAGCGAGCCCCCCCGCCGCGGCCCCCACCTCCCCGTCCGCGACTACCGCGCCTTCTAAACGCCTGCCCGGCCCCGCCGCCAAAAGATCTCCGCAAATCTCGAACCCCTGAGCGAGATAGCCAGCTTCGATGTGAATGGTGTTCGCGAGGTCAGTGAGGTTCCCGGCCGCGCCGCCGAGCAAGCCGGTATCCATGCGACCGGGAAGATCGCGGCTCCGGGATAGGTTGGGTGCAGCATGGGTGACTTCCGCGGCGACGCTGGTGGGATCACGGCCTCGGCGATGCGCCGGGCCCTGGCGCGGGCCAGGGACGGCAAACCGCTCGACTCCACCGAGGCGACCGTCCTCCTCCACGCCCGCGGCGAGGACCTGGACACGCTCCTCAAGCACGCGGGCCGGACCAGGGACGCCGGCCTCGAAGCGGCGAACCGGCCGCAGGTCATCACCTACTCCCGCAAGGTCTTCATCCCGCTGACCAGGCTGTGCCGCGACCGCTGCGGGTACTTCACCTTCGCCACCGTCCCGCACCGGCTGCACAGCCTGTACCTGGAACCCGACGAGGTCCTCGACATCGCCCGCGAGGGCGCCAAACTCGGCTGCAAGGAAGCCCTGTTCACCCTCGGCGACCGGCCAGAACAAAGATGGCGCCAGGCCAGTGAGTGGCTGGACGCCCGCGGCTACGACGACACCCTCTCCTACGTCAGGGCCATGGCGATCCGCGTCCTGGAGGAAACCGGCCTGCTGCCGCACCTCAACCCGGGCGTCCTGGCCTGGGAGGACTTCCAGCGCCTCAAGCCGGTCGCCCCTTCCATGGGCATGATGCTCGAGACCACGGCCACCCGCCTGTTCACCGACCAGGGCGGCCCCCACTTCGGCAGCCCGGATAAGGACCCGGCGGTCAGGCTCCGCGTCCTGGAAGACGCGGGCCGCTGCAACGTCCCGTTCACCACCGGCATCCTCATCGGCATCGGCGAGACCCCGGCCGAGCGCGCCGACTCGGTCTTCGCGATCAGGAAGGTCGC
>Ga0187812_1000223_pt1 | contig 20590 bp, 18 predicted proteins | sample NC_S_2_FD_130582 | JGI IMG/M metagenome (GOLD analysis project Ga0187812, IMG submission 130582) | Wetland sediment microbial communities from Neuse River Estuary, North Carolina, USA - ASW-S_2 | ecosystem: Environmental > Aquatic > Freshwater > Wetlands > Sediment | place: USA: North Carolina...
GCGCGGCTGGTCCCTCGACATCGACAACTTCAAAACCCGCGTCAACAACTTCCTCGACCACTCCAACCTCGGCGAATCGAACATGTACTTCCCCATCGCCGTCGACGGCGCACTCGTCCGCGGCTGGGAGATGACGCTGCGCTCGCCGCAACTCGAACGGCTCGGCCAGTTCCACCTTGCCTACTCCAACCAGATCGCCGAGCAGCGCGGCAACATTATCGGCGGATTTACGTGCAGCATCGCAACAGATCCGGCCTGCGACCTGGGCCCGGATTACACCCCCGTCGATCACGATCAGCGCGACACGCTGAATGCAGGATTCACCGCCAACCTGCCGCTGCGCACCTGGTTTGCCACGAATGTCTACTATGGCTCAGGATTTACCAACGGTTTGGCCGGTTCGGGCTATGGGCCATATCAGGGCAACAACCTGCCGGCGCATACCACCTTCGATTCCTCCATCGGTCACGCCTTCGGAGAAAACTGGAAGGTCGCGGTCAATGCCATCAACGTAACCAATCACCGCGTGCTGCTCGACAACTCGGTCACCGTGGGCGGCTTCCACTGGAACGACCCGCGCACGATCTCCGCCGAGTTGCGCTATCGTTTCAAGTTCTGAGCAAGGGATTGTACCGCCGGTCTCCAGACCGGCGGTCGTGCGGGTCTCTAGACCCGCACATCGCTGCCTTCGAATTTCTACCTGATCCCTGCTTCCCGCGTTTCCACCTCGAAGAGACCGGGCATCACCGCGCCCGCTTTGCCTTCGACGATCTGTGTGAAGGCCGCGGCATTCAGCGGCGGCTCGGGGCCGATATAGATCGTCCGCGCGCCGTTCTGACGCGCCCAGTGCACGAAGCTCGCCGCCGGATACACCGAGCCCGACGTGCCCACAACAATCATCACCGTGGCCTTGTTGATTTCGTCCTGAATGCGCTCCATCTCCAGCGGCATCTCGCCGAAGAAGACAATGTGCGGGCGCAGCCGCCCGCCGCAGGCGCAGCGCGGCACCTCATCGAGGCTACGGTAAATCGCCCGATCCTCCACCGGCTCCCGCCCGCACTCGCGCTCGCAGCGCGACTTCGCCAGTTCGCCGTGCATGTGCAGCACTCGCTCTGAACCGGCGCGCTCGTGCAGGTCGTCGACGTTCTGCGTGCAGAGGAAGAAGCGATCGCCGAGCTTTGACTCCAAATCCGCCAGCGCGATATGCGCGGGATTCGGCTGTGCCTTCTGCCCCGACTCGCGCCGCCCCGAGTAAAACGCCCACACGCCGGCTGGATTGCGCCGCCACGCATCGGGCGTACAAACGTCCTCGATGCGGTAACCGGCCCACAGCCCGTCCTCGGCGCGAAACGTGGGCAACCCGCTCTCCGCGCTGATGCCCGCGCCGGTGAGAACAAAAACGCGGTCGGTGGGAAAGATCGAAATAGCGAACATTTCTAAGCTCCTAGCTATCAGCCGTCAGCTTCCCGCGTGGAATGGCTGGCAGTGCCGGCTCGAAAGCTGATAGCTAAAGGCTGAAAGCTGTATGATCACGGCTCCAGCAAAATCTTCCCCGTCGTCCTTCGCCCTTCCAGGTCTGCCTGGGCCTCCGCGGCCTCGGACAACGGGTAGAGATGCTCGGTGCGCAGTTTAATCTTGCCCTTGGCTGCCCAGTTGAGCACGTCGCCGGCACGCCACTCGAGTTCCGCTCGCGTTGCCAGGTAGTGCCAGAGCGTCGGCCGTGTGACAAAGAGAGAGCCCCTGCCGCTGAGCTGCGCCAGATCGAACGGGGGTACCGGCCCGCTCGACGCGCCAAACAACGCGAGGAGTCCGCGCGGCCGCAGGCAGTTGAGGCTCTTCTCGAAGGTCGTTTTGCCCACCGAGTCGTAGACCACATCCACGCCCTTGCCGCCGGTGAGCCGCTTGACTTCGACTTCGAAGTCTTGTTCCGTGTAAAGAATCGCGTCGTCCGCGCCGGCTTCGCGCGAGAGTTCGGCCTTGGCGGGTGTCGACACTGTGGTGAGCACCCGCGCTCCGATGCACTTGGCCATTTGCGTGAGCAAGAGGCCCACGCCGCCTGCTCCGGCATGAATCAGCGCGGTTTCTCCAGCTTTGAGGGGGTAGGTGGAGCGGGTAAGATAGTGCGCCGTCATGCCCTGCAGCATCGCCGCCGCGGCCTGCTCGGGAGCAAGGCCGTCCGGCACCTTCACCAGTTGCGCCGTATTCACCAGCGCGTACTCTGCATAGCTGCCCAGCACGCTGGTCGAGGCCACCAGGTCGCCCGCGGCAAATCCGTTTGCGCCCGGCCCCAGTTCCTCCACTGTGCCCGCGGCCTCGCAGCCCGGAATCAGTGGCAGCGCAGCCTTGTACTGGCCCTTGCGGAAATAGACTTCGATGAAGTTGACTCCGACCGCCTCCACGCGGATCAGCGCCTGTCCCGGCCCCGGCACGGGAATGGGTAGCTCGACAAGCTGGAGAACCTCTGGCCCCCCAGTCTCGTGAATCTGGATGGCTTTCATCTCAGGGATAAGAATGAACCTTAAGGGTGCAGCGGGGCAAGGGGGGAAAGCAGAGACTAGAGACTTGGGGCTAGGGAATAGGAATCGGATATTAGAGAAAAAACTCGCGAACGGCAACGGCCAAGACGGCTGACGCGATTGTAGGACAGCGGAATGCGCAAATCTGATTTCTGTTCCCTGGCGCCCAGTCTCTGGTCCTTGCCTTTAGAAGTTATCTTCCCGCCGCTCCGGCACCATGCTCTGCTCTTCGCCAGGAGCGAGACGCACCAACCGGTCGACGGCATACGCCGCAGGATGCTGGCTGGTGAAGTGATGGCGCACCTGAAGCTCACCAAGCAGGCCGAGCGCCAGCAACTGAACTCCCGAGACGATCAGCACCGAGCCGATGACGAACATCGGTCCGTGATGGTGGATCATGCTCAGCTCAGGGTGCAGCAGCTTCGAGACCAGCAGGATCATGGCCATGCAGGCGCCGCCCATCATGCTCAGCGCACCGATGCCGCCGAAGAAGTGCAGTGGCCTGCTCATGTACTTGAGCAGGAACCGAATCGTGAGCAGATCGAAAAAGACGCGGAAGGTGCGGCCAAGGCCGTAGTGACTCTTGCCGCGTTCGCGGTTCACGTTCTTGATGGGGATTTCGCAGATCGACGCGCCGTACCAGCTCGCCAGCGCGGGAATAAAACGATGCATCTCGCCGTACAAAGGGATGTTCTGGATGACCTCGTGGCGATAAGCCTTGAAGGTAGTGCCGAAGTCGTGAATGTCCACGCCCGAGAGTCTGGCCATCATCCAGTTGGCGATGCGCGATGGGATGCGGCGCAGGACGAAGTTGTCGATGCGCTTCTCGCGCCAGCCAGAGACGACGTCGTACCCCTCGTCGAGCTTTTCAAGAAACGCCGGAATGTCGTTGGGGTCATGCTGCAGATCGCCGTCCATGGCCAAAATGAATTCGCCGGAGGCGTGATCGAAACCAGCGGCCAGCGCCGAGGTCTGCCCGAAGTTGCGGCGCAGCTTGATCACCAGCACCCGGCTGTCAACTGCCGCAATCTCTTCGAGGAGCTTGTAAGAACGATCGCGGGAACCATCGTCGACCAGCACCAGCTCAAAGCTTTCACCCACCTGCTCCATCACCTGCTTCAGGCGGGCGTACAAAGCCGTCACGTTTTCTTCTTCGTTGTGAAACGGCACGACGATCGAATACTTCGGCATGATCAATTAGATGTGACTCTGTGGTAAAAGGTTACAACGCACAAGCCACCCAAGTGACTCGCAAAATACGCAGAACCAGGATCGGGAAGCAAACAAAAAACAGGGAAAACATCCTCGCTCAGCGGGCCAGATCTCCTAGCATCGCCTGCATCTCGCTCAGCGCATGGGAATTACCGTTCCTCGCGGCGCAGCCGATGCCGTCCTTCAGCAGGGCAGCGGCCTCTTCGGTGCGCCCCACACCGGCCAGGGTCTGCGCAGCCATAAAGTACCCGGCGGTGTACTCGGGGTCGTTGGCCAGCAGCGTCTGGAACTCTTCGATTGCCGCTGCCGTCTCGCCCCGCCCGGCCAAATCCATGGCTATGCCGTAGCGCGCAAAACTGTTTTTCGGATCCAGGGCGAGAATCTCTTTGAGTCCTGCAGTTTTGTCCATCGTCGTCTTTGCGAGGCTGCTTCCAGTCTACACACCTGAGAGAATTTGCGTATTTGGCGCGGATTGCCGAAACTGAGACAGGATGATGCCTTGATTGCCTGCCTCCTCCTTCATTGTAGCGGGCGGGCTGTGAAAATCGCGTAAGCTCGAAGCGAACCGCGTAAACAGACGTTAAATGGAGCAAAGCCCCATGGTCGAGTCACAAACCAATCCCGCGGTTCGCACCGTGGCCAGCACCCAGTCAGAGATGACGGAGATCATTCTCCCCAACGACACCAACACGCTGGGCCATCTGCTCGGCGGCCGGCTGATGCACTTCATCGACCTGACCGGCGCCATGGCCGCCTACCGGCACGCGCGCACCCACGTAGTAACTGCCGCCATGGACCACATCGACTTTATCCGCCCTGTCCACCTCGGCGATCTGCTCACACTCAAGTCCAGCGTCAACCGCGCCTTTACCACTTCGATGGAGGTTGGGGTGAAGGTATGGGCCGAGCACACTCGCACCGGCGAAATCGACCACGTGGCCAGCGCGTACCTGGTCTTTGTCGCGGTGGACGAACTCGGCAACCGGCTGCGGGTTCCTCAGGCCCTTCCCGAAACCCGCGACGAAAAACGCCGCTACGACGATGCGCTGCGGCGCCGCGAACATCGCGAAAGAGAAAATGCCCGGCGCCGCAACGCGAAGCTGGCCGCCCACGGGCCGGCGTAGAGCGCGATTCCGGCCGTGAGCGGTCGCTCACTCGCGCCCCTGTAAAATTGAATCTGTGTAGAGGAGAGTTCATTGATGGCGCATTCTCATGCCATGCCGCAGCCGGTTGCTATTTCCGGCGTCTCGAAGATTATTGCCGTTGGCTCTGGAAAGGGCGGCGTGGGCAAAACCACCGTGGCCGTCAACCTGGCCGTTGCGCTCTCCAAGCTCGGCCACCGCGTCGGCCTCATCGACGCCGATATCTACGGTCCCAACGTGCCGCTCATGATGGGCTCCACGCAGCAGCCCCGTATCGGCGTCAACAACATGATCGAGCCGAACATTACCCACGGCATCAAGACCATCTCCATTGGCTACATCGCGCCCGGCGACAAACCCATGGTGATGCGCGGGCCCATGCTCCACCAGATCATCCGCCAGTTCCTGCAGCAGGTGAACTGGGGCGAGCTCGACTATTTGGTCGTCGACCTGCCTCCGGGCACCGGCGACGTAGTCATCTCACTGGTTCAAACCGTGCCGCTCACCGGCGCCATCGTCGTCTCCACACCCAGCGACGTAAGCCTCGAAGACGCACGCAAGGCACTGGAGATGTTCGGCCAGGTCAACGTCGAAGTGCTCGGCATTGTCGAGAACATGAGCCATTTCACCTGCCCGCACTGCCACGAGCAGATCGACATCTTCTCGAAGGGCGGCGCGGAACGCATGGCCAAGCAATTCAACGTGCCTTTCCTGGGCTCGATTGAGCTGGTGCCGGCCATTCGCGAAGGCGGCGACCGCGGTTTGCCGGTGGCGCTGGCGGGCTCGAAAAGCCCCCAGGCCGCGGAGTTCTTCGCTGTTGCGGAAAAGGTGAAGGAACGCGCCGACGCAGCAGCGGCAGCCGCAAAGGATGTAATCGAGATTCAGTAGCCAAAAGCTGCGAACCAAAACTCGTACAGCCGGTCTCCAGACCCGTACCTGTCGTGTGCAAACTACATGTCGATACGACGCTGCGTGCGCCCGCGCCTCACCCCGCCATCGTCTCCATTTCGCGCGGCGCGAACAGATTGCCCAGCCGCTGAATCTGCGCGCCCACGCCGCTGAGCTTCTGCTCGATGTGCTCGTAGCCGCGATCCATGTGGTACACGCGATCGACCACCGACTCGCCCTCTGCCACCAGCGCCGCCAGCACCAACGAGGCCGATGCGCGCAGGTCCGAGCACATCACTGCCGCTGCCGAAAGCCGCGCCGGGCCGCGCACCGTGGCCGTCTTCGCATCCACCTTGATGTTCGCGCCCATGCGCACCAGTTCCTGCACATGCATGAAGCGGTTCTCGAAGATGTTTTCGGTCACCAGGCTTACACCCTCTGCCTGCGTGGCCAGCGCCATATACTGCGCCTGCATGTCGGTGGGAAAGCCCGGGTACTCTTCGGTGGAAACGTCTGCGCCGTTCAGCTTGCCGTGCGCGCGTACCCGCACCGCGTCCGGCCCCAGCACGTCCACACGCGCGCCCGCCTCTTCGAGCTTGGCAATCACCGCGCCCAGGTGCGCCGTGTTGCAGTTGGCCACAATCAGGTCGCCGCCGGTAATCGCTCCCGCAATCAGAAACGTTCCTGCCTCAATCCGATCGGGACTGATGCGGAATCGCGCGCCGTGCAGCTTGTTCACTCCGCGCACGCAGATCGTCGCCGTCCCCGCGCCGCTGATCTGGGCGCCCATCGCCGTCAGCAGTGCCGCCACGTCGCACACTTCCGGCTCGCGCGCGCAGTTCTCCAGCAGCGTTTCGCCCTCGGCCAAGGCCGCGGCCATCAGCAAATCTTCCGTGCCCGTCACGGTGATCTTGTCGAAGACAATGTGCGCGCCCCGCAACCGCCCCACATGCGGATCGACCCGGGCCTCGATATACCCGTGTTCCTGCGTGATCACCGCGCCCATCTTTTCCAGCCCCTTAAGGTGCAGATCGATGGGCCGCCCGCCGATAGCGCATCCGCCGGGCATGGCCACCCGCGCCATACCCGTGCGCGCCACCAGCGGGCCGAGCACGAGCGAACTGGCGCGCATGGTTTTCACAATCTCATAGCGCGCGACAGGATCGGAAAGGTCGCGGCAACTGATGGTCGTCGAGTGCTGTGCATTGAATTCCGGCCGCTCTACCTCCGCCCCCATCGACTGCAACAGGCGCCGCTCGGTGTCGATATCCCAGACCAGAGGAATGTTTTCCAGCGTGACCTCGTCTTCGGTGAGGATGGCCGCAGCCATGCACGGCAATGCCGAATTCTTTGCGCCGGAAACACGAACCGTGCCCACCAGCGGATTTCCACCCCGAATGACAAATTTATCCATATCCTCTGCCGCCAACCCTCGTTCCCAGTGTAAATGTCAGATAAGTCCGCAGTTCTCCGCCCCTATTCCCTGGTCCCTCAGCCCCTGCTTCTCCCGTACAATCGGATCGATGCCTTCCACCGCTCACGCCCAGCAGCTTCTCTCGATTCTTGCGCGCACCAGTTTCCGTCTTGGCCAGTTCAAGCTTTCGTCGGGTGGAACCAGCGATTACTATATCGACTGCCGCACTACCACGCTGCACGCCGAAGGCGGCCGCCTTACCGGGCACTCCGTGCTTGAACTCTTGGAGGAGAACGGAATCGAAGCGGAAGCCGTCGGCGGCCTCACCATGGGCGCCGACCCCATCGTCTCGAACGTGGCCACCGCCAGCGCATGGCGCGCCCAGTCGAATCCGTCCGCGCCATTGCTGCATGGCTTCCTGGTCCGCAAGGCAGAAAAGGCGCACGGCACCGGCCGCCGCATCGAAGGATTCTGCCGCGAAGGAGCCCGCGTGGTGATCGTGGACGACGTCTGCACCACCGGCGCTTCGACCATCAACGCCATCGAGGCCGCGCAGGAAGCGGGCATGAAGGTTGCTGCCGTCGTCTGCATCGTGGAACGCGAGGAGGCGAACGGCCGCCCCGCCGTCGAGTGCGCTGCGCAGGGCGCACCCTTCCTGCGTCTCTTCACCGCAAACGATGTCCGCGCGGAACACCTGAAGCAGCTTAAAGCTTGCGGATCTTAGCTTCGCCTTTCAACCCGAAAACACAATGGGCAGGCCGACCGGCCTGCCCATTGTGCCTTGCTCCTCAACCCCGGTTAGTTTCCCGTCGGGCTGGTCGCCGCCGGCGCTTGCTGCTGTTGCTGCTGGTTGCCCATGTTCGAGAGCAACTGTATTTCAACGCGGCGATTCTTGGCGCGGCCGGCGCGCGTGGTGTCCGGAGCAACCTGCTCATCCTTGCCGATCCCGATCAGGTAGAACCGGTGTGCCGGAATGTTGTACTTCGCAGCCAGGTATTGCACCACCGCATCGGCTCGGCGCTGGCTCAGGTCGTAGTTGTATTGCGCCGGACCCGTCGTGTCCGTTCCGCCCGTCACTTCGAGAATGTAGTTCTGCGCCGATCCCAGCTGGCCGGCAAAGTTATCCAGTTGCTGTCTGTCGTCGCGCGTCAGCGCCGCCTTGTCGAAGCCGAAGGTCACCGCAACATCGCTGACTTTGTGATAGTTGTCCAGGCCCTTCACAACTGCGTCGAGCGAGTCGGCGCGAGTGGCCACATCGTTGGCCGCGGTATCGGCCGAATTGGCGTCCTGGGTGGCCTTCTGGGCGTTTTGCGTGGCTTGGTCGGCAGAGCTCTGTGCCTGCGTGATGCCCGCCTGGGCGCGCTGGTCCACGTCCTGAATCTGCCGGTTATTCTGAGCCGTCTTCTGGTCGAGCTGGCCGGTGTGCTCGATCAGCGGCGCCGTCTGGTTCTTCACGTAATTCTTGGTCGCGCATCCTGAAACACCGAAGACCGTCAATGCCGCAGCGGTCACGACGAAACCGAAACGTTGCATGGTCATTCTCCTCATCCTCCCTGGGGCCTCAGTCGGACCTTGGAGGCCTATCCTGCCGCTCTGGACTTAGCACTCCCTGTGCCATTCAGCTCCGGCGAACTAACAGCTTTCGTTGCAATGCCTTGCGTTCTGCCGCCGGGTGAAACTCTATCTCGGAAAGGATGTACTTTTTACACGACTCGGGCCAACCGAGCAATTCCTTCGCGCTTTCTGCGCTTCATCTCTCTTATCCCTTTTCCACCCTCCCCTTGCTTTCTCGTTCCCTTGTTCTCTTGCTCCTTCGTTCCCGGCTTCTTCGCTATCCTTAGAAATGGCGCTCGCGGCGCCGGCCTCGACCGTTTGACGATGGACCTTCACGAAAAAATCCGCAGCCTGCCCACCCAGCCCGGCGTGTATCTCTACAAGAACGCCGAGGGCGAAGTCATTTACGTGGGCAAGGCCAAGAACCTGCGCTCGCGGGTGCGCTCGTATCTGCTTGAGGTGTCGCAGGCCAACGCCAAGACTGGCTCCCTCATGCGTGAAGCCATCGACATCGACTACATCCTCGTCGCCAACGAGCACGAGGCCCTGGCCCTCGAAAACAACCTCATCAAGCAGCGCAAGCCGCGCTTCAACATCCTGCTGCGCGACGACAAGACCTATCCCTACGTGAAGCTCACACTCGGCGACCGTTTCCCCAAGGTCTTTGTTACGCGCCGCCTGCGCAAGGACGGCTCGGCCTACTACGGTCCTTACTTCCCCGGCAACCTGGCTTACCGCGTCGTCGAGCTGATTCACCGAAGCTTTCTCCTGCCCAGCTGCAAGGTCGACCTCAGCCGCTATCATCCCCGTGCCTGTCTGCAGTACTACATCCACCGCTGCCTTGGCCCGTGCGTCGATGGCCTCACCACGCCCGATGCCTACAAGCAAGCCGTCCGCGACGCCCAGTTATTCCTTGAAGGCCGACATGCCGAACTGGAGCGCACTCTCGAAAAGCGCATGATGGCCGCCGCCGAGGCCGAGCAGTTTGAATCCGCGGCCCGCCTCCGCGACCAGCTCTCCACCGTCCGCCAGCTCCAGGAAAAACAGCGCATCGCCACCGCCGAGCAGAGTGACGACGCCGACGTCTTCGGCTATCACTACGAGGACCGCAGCCTTGCCGTAAACCTCTTCCACATGCGCGCCGGAAAGATCGTCGACCGCCGCGAGTTCTTCTGGGAAGACCTGCCCAGCCTTTACGAGCCGATCAGCGAAGATGTGAAGGGTACGGGCTTCAGCCCATACATAAATCAGCCCGAAATGACCGGAGCTTTGGCCCCTGAGGGAAATGCCCGCGAACCGGAGCCTCCAACCCTCTTCGATCCCGGCGCCGTCTTCTCCTCCCTCCTCAAGCAGCTCTACATCGATCAGCAATACGTTCCGCGCACCATCCTCGTCCCGGTTGATTTCGACGATCGCGACACTCTGGCCACCCTGCTCACTGAGCGCATCGGGCACAAGGTCGAGCTCGCCGTCCCTCAGCGCGGTGACAAAAAATCGCTTGTTGACCTGGCCGGGCAGAATGCGCGTCAGTCATACACCCAGCGCTTCCGCGTCCTCGAACCCTCGCGCAAGGCCATTCAGGAAGCCTTGACCGACGTATTGATGCTGCCCGAGCTGCCGCGCCGCATCGAATGCTTCGACATCTCGCACATCCAGGGCGCGGAAACAGTGGCCTCGCTGGTGGTCTGGGAAGACGGCAAGATGAACAAGTCCGCTTATCGCAAGTTCAAGGTGATGACCGTCGTCGGCGTCGACGATTTCGCCGCCATGCGCGAGGTGGTGGAGCGGCGCTACCGCCGCCTCAAAGAAGAGAACGAACCCATGCCCTCGCTGGTGCTCATCGACGGCGGCCTCGGCCAGCTCCACGCCGCCGCCGAAGCCCTGGAGTCGCTGGGCCTGACCTCGCAGCCCCTGGCCTCCATCGCCAAAAAGGAAGAGGTCATCTACCTCTACGGCAACGAGGAGGAGCCTGTCGTCCTCGACCGCCGCTCGCCGGTGCTGCATCTGGTCCAGATGATCCGTGACGAGAGCCATCGCTTCGCCGTCGGCTATCACCGCCAGCGCCGCGCCATGCGCGACCGCGACTCCGAGTTACTGAACATCCCCGGCGTCGGTCCGCTAACGCGCCAGCGCCTCATCACTCATTTCGGCAGCCTGCGCGACGTGCAACAGGCCACGGCAGAATCGCTGGCTGCGGTGGTGCCGCGCAAAACGGCCAAGACCATCTGGAGGCATTTCCATCGGGAGGCCCAGCCGGATTCGACTCCCGTCCCCGGCCGGTAGGCGTCCCCTGGTGCGTTACGGGTTATCCGCAAGAATGCGATCCGCCCACCATTCGCTCAGGCCGCGAACATATTCAGTTGATATCTCGCCTCCGTAGCTCGAGTAAACATAGGCGAGGAGGATGCGTTTCCTTACCCTGAGCACGATCACGCTCACCACCATGCCAGGGCCATCGTCATTCTTCTCACCCGCCCTAATGACTCCGAATCCGCATGCATCTGTCTTGCAAAAGAGAACGCCCAGCGGAACCTGCTGCCGGGAGTCGACCTTGTCGTCGAGGTTCATCGCGTCTATACGCTGCTTGAATTGCTCCCCGGTCTCCGTGACCGGCAGGTTCAGGGTGAACCCCATCTGCTGCCCCATGGCGTCGATGGCAGACTTGAAATCATCCGCGCTCATTTCCGTGGTTTCGGCAGCGCGGATTGCTTCAACCAGTGCGTAGTCGGACGGAATGGGCGTCTCGCCGCTCTTCAGTTCTGAAAGGTCTTCTGCCGAGAGATAAGCCGCAATGAGCCAATTGTCTTCGGGAACGAGGCCCGCCAGCTTTGCGCGGTTATCATCGCCCACTTCGGTCATTCCACTGCCGGGAGGCCGAAGCACAATGGTGACGTCGCCGACCCAGTACGGCCGTCGCGCCGCGGCCGTCGCGATCGTCTCGTACCATGCTGTGTCTTTGTCCCAGTGGTGATTGAGAGACCACGCAGCTTGCCGCATGGTTCTCAACGCTGATTCAGGATCGAAGGGCCCGGCATTTTGCTCCCCGCTGCCTGAACCATCGTCCCGTGCTTCATGGTGGCCTGATCCGGCTGTGTCCAAAGTAAAGATGACGTTCACCGTCGTCTCCACCGTAATGGGATGGCCATTCAGCAGGTAAGGCTTATAGCGCCATGTCTTCACGGCATCGAGCGCTGCCTGCTGCAAAAGCGGGTGGCCGCTTAGGACTCGCAAATTCTCCACTGCACCGGTCTTCGAGATGGTCGCGTCGAGCACGACCGTGCCGGAAACGCGGGCAGCCTTGGCGATCGGGGGATAGGCCGGCGGGTGCTTCTTGAGCAGAAAGCCTTCGGCTACTCCGGCGGAAATGTGGACTTTTTCCGGGCGGCATTGGGTCTCTTCGGAGGAGGAAGGTGGAGCTGCTTCGGGGATGGAACCGGCGCCGGAGGAACCGCCCGCCACCCCGGCGTTTTCGCTCCCCTTCGGTTCCTCGACGGGCGGAGGTGGTGGCGGAGGCGGCGGGAAAAGCAGATCGAATGCCAGATCGTCGCCGCCCCCTCCTCCAGAATCGTAATCTCCGTGCGCCTCCCTTGAATGGCGCACTGCTGCTGCCTTCTGCGTCCAGTCTTCCGCCATGTCCACGTCATCTTGGCGGGCTTGTGCATCGCTCCGGTCCAAATCCGCCTTGCGCCGGTAAATCAGACTGAGGTATTGCATGGCATCGTCGTAGTTGGGCCGCAGTTGAATCGCTTTGATCAAATACTCCACGCCCTCTTCGAGCAGCGGGCCATTCTGCGCAGCGATGATCTTCATCACGGCGGCGGGCGCCTTGGCGTTGCCCTGCCCATCGTCGTCGATGCCGGCCCGCTTCAGTGCCGCCAAAGCATTCCGGCGCGCTTCGATCCAGTCGATCGCGCCGATCGTGCAGGCAGCTTCAGCGTCGCGGGGGTCCTCATTGAGCACCTTCATTTGCCAGGTCCGGGCTTCGTCCGGTCTGTCAATTTCGAGATAGATCGCCGCGATTTGTTCCATGGGGTTTATATGTTGCGGAGCCTTCTCCACGACCTGCTTGAACGCGTCGATGGCCTGTTGCGCCGTCTTCAGGTTTTCAGGTGTACGGACCCCGGGCACAACCTTTTGCGACAACGCAGAACCAAGGTAAAACCGGGCCAGGATGCTGTTTGGATCAAGCTCCACCGCTCTCTGGAAATGAGCAATGGCTTCGTCGTCGCGCTGGTTTTTGAGTGCGTCGAGCCCCTTGCCCAGTTCCTCGCCGGCGGCGGGCGTAATGGTGGCGCGCGGGGCGGCAGCGGGGGCCTGGCCCGGAGCTTTGAAAGTGGTTGCGGCGACAAGGAAGCACGCAATTGCGCACCCCAGAATGCGGCAGGAACCACGAAAACCGGACATCTTCCACCTCAGGCGATCAGGCTGAATATCAACCGGGCCATTTGGCCAGCCGTTCGAACATGCAGCGGCCCTGAAAGGGTCCTTAGAATTCCCCCCACTGCCGCCGATCTGCATGGCGGCGCAGGAACCTTGGGCCAGGCGCCCGGCATCGAACGGCCGCAGCCATCCTCAGGAAGCATCTGTCGGGATCGCGGCGCGCGCGATCACCTGGCCCGCCGCGGCCGGCGGTTTACGCCGCCTTCATCATCTCCCGGTCCTTCACCACGATCCGCTGGCTGCACGCATGGCAGTAAAACGCATCCAGCGGTCCTACGCTGGTGATCTTCTCCCCGCACCACGGGCATTTCCCCCGCACCGCGTTGATGGCCAGGTACGGCCCTAGGAACGGCGCCGCAATGCCGGCCACGATCAGCGGTATCCCCAGCACCATCGGCGGGCCCAGCAGGCAGATCATCGTGCCGTAGATGATGAGCGGGGGCGCGGCGATGATGCCGAAGAGCAAGCCGCTGAAGGCGTACTTCGCCGGCGCTCTTTCATGCTCATGGTGGCTAACTTCGGCCGGCGCGCTGACCGCGCCGCACCGTGGGCAGAACTTCCAGGAGCCGTCAAGCTCAGCTCCGCATTTCAAGCACGATCCGCTCATGGCGCGGACCTCCTGCCAGAGAATCCGCCGTGCGGTTCCCCGGCAGCATGAACTGTAGGCCCGATTTGAACCGGCTGCCGGTGATCCCCATCACCTCTCGCAAAATCCCTCCCCGTTCACAAAGCCATTCGCCGGCGAGTTCGCCGTGTTTCAATCTCCCTATGAGCATCCGCCCTAACCTGCCCGCATTGTGCCCGGCACAGCTTGCCCCGCTCCTGCTTATGCTTGCAGTTGCTTCCACCCCTGCGTTGAGGGCGCAAATGGTTTCTCCGTCGATTGACGTCCCCGGTCAGCCCTTCTCCTACTTCTCAGCCCCCACCGACGAGATCGGCGTCATGGACGCCGAGGGAGCCACCGAGATTACGCCCGAGGGCTATCTGCGCACCGGCTTCACCGAGCTCATGTTTTTTGCCGGCCCCCAGATGCAGCCCACCAGCGCCCGCATCCGCACCCTCGAAGATGGCCGGCTCCCCATCGTCCACTACGAATTCGAGCGTGACGGCATCCTTTACCGGTTCACCATGTTTGCGGCGCGGCTGGCGAAAAACCCCGCCGAGTTCAGCCTCAAAACCAACTTTCCCTACCCTGGAACCATCCAGGCCCCGCCGCCGGGGTACAAGATGGAGTCGCCAATCGTGAACTTTGTGCGCGTGGAGATGAGCAACCCCTCCGCGCGGCCCACACGCGCCATCCTCTCCGCGGCTACCCGCTACGACGCCCCCAGCACTACCGGCGCGCCCTACGGCGATAACCGCTTCCTGCGCCCGGTTGAAGGTAAAGTCCCCGGCGACTATCGCCAGATCGGCGAGACCTTCAATCCCGGCTGGCTCAACTCCTTCGACGGCGCGCACTTCGTTCGCAACAATCGGATCCTCTACTCATTCCCCGCCGGCTACGCGGCGCGCGATTTTCTGCTGCGCGAAAACGCCGTTCGTATGCAGCCGCCGGAGATAGAAGGCCCCACCGACCTGCATGCTACTGAGACCACCCCGGTCGGCATTGTGACGTATGCGCGGCTGCTCAAACCGGGCGAGAACTGGACGCTCGACTTCAAGATGCCGCTGATTCCCACCGCCGATCCCTTCTCCATCGCCGACATCGATCAGGCCGGCTTCGATGAAGCCAAAGCCCAAGTCACGGATTTCTGGAACAAGATCTTCGCGCGGGGGATGCAGATCGAACTGCCAGAGCCCAAGGCGGTCGACACCTTTTACGCCAGCCTGGTCTGGAACCTCATCGCCCGCGACCACATCGGCGACGACTACATCCAGACCGTCAACAAGCTTCACTATCACGCCTTCTTCCTGCGCGACGGCGCCGACATCGTCCACAGCTACGACGTCACCGGCTACCCCCTCTTCGCCAGACAGGACCTGGAATTCTTCGCCAAAAAGCAGTTGCCCAACGGCAACTTCCTTTCCCAGGCGCAGCAGTACGACGGTTGGGGCGAGGCGGTTTGGGCCTACGGGCAGCACTACCGCATCACGCATGACAAGGCATTCGCCGAGTGGGCGCTGCCGCAGATCGCCCGCGCCGTCGACTGGCTGAAACAGGCCCGCGCCGCCGACCCGCTGCACATCATGCCGGCCAGCAACGTCCGCGACAACGAGTACGTGAAAGGCCACCTGACCGGCTACAACTTTCTCGCGCTCGATGGATTGCGGCTCGCCATCCAGATGGCCGAGGAAACCGGCCACGCCGATCTGGCGCGGAACTGGCAGGCCGAATACGACGATTATCACCGCGCGTTCTTCAAGGTGCTCGACGCGCAGGCCGCCGCGCACGACGGCTTCATCCCACCGGCGCTCGACGGGCAGAAAGGCGGTTACGACTGGGGAAACCTCCTCTCCGTTGTTCCCGAGACCACGCTCGATCCGCACGATCCCCGCGTAACGGCCACGCTCAAAGAGGCGCACGCCCGCTATGCCGAGGGCATCATGACCTACGCTGACGGCAAGTTCCTGCACGACTACCTTGGCTTCAAGAACATCATGACGGAGGCAATCCGCGGCGACCAGGAGGAAGCCCTGCGCGATTTCTACGCCGAGCTTGTCCACACCAGTTCCACGCAGGCCGGCTTCGAGTACAACATTCTGCCCTGGGGCGACCGCAACTTCGGCAACAATCTCGCGCCGCACGGCTGGTTCGCCGCCGAATACCGCACCCTGCTGCGCACCATGCTGGTGCGGGAAGACGGGGACCAACTGCACCTGCTCTCGGTGATTTCGCCAGCGTGGATCGGCGCGGGTAAGACCATCGCCGTCCGCCAGGCGCCCACGAACTTCGGCGTCATGGCCTTCACGCTCAAGCAGCCCTCGGCTGGAGAGGCAATCCTGCATCTCGCGCCAAACTTTACGGCGCCGCCGCAGGAAATTGTCGTTCACCTGCCGTGGTTTGTTGACCTCAAGTCCGCAACGGCGGACGGCAAAACGATCGCGGCCCGCGACGGTGCCCTGGCCCTTGCGCCGGGAACGCGTACGCTTGACCTCCACTGGATGGTAAAGCCCAATACGCCGCACCTGACCTACGACCGCGCTGTGGCCGGTTTTGAAGCCGAATACACACGGCGCTACGCCCTGATGATGCACAGCGATGGCTCGATGCCATCTTCCGGACGGCAATAGAGCGCGGTAGCCAGTTCCGCCGGCGATTGAGCCCGCCGCTTCTCCGGGCAATCTCCACCGGGCCGACAGCGCATTTCGATGGCTTCAGTTCACCGCTAACATACCGGTGCGCTGATCGTGCGGCTTCAGCGTAGCTTGCACCTGCGAGAGCAGGTCTCTGGGATGAATCGGCTTGTTCAGCAAGGTAAAGTGATGGCCGTGGTTCCTCGCGTTGGCGGTCAGATCGCCGGCTGCCGCCTGGCCTGAGAACAGCAAAATCCTGCAATCGGGAAAGACCCGCTTGACCGTGATTGCCAGTTCGATGCCGCTCATGCCCGGCAAAACCACGTCGGTAATGAGTAGTTCCGGCGGCGTCAGCAGCGCTGTCTCCAGCGCGTCCGTGCCGTCGTAGGCAGCCATCGCCGCGTAACCGCTGCGGCTCAGAATCTCGGTTAACGTGTCGGCGATCGCTGATTCATCGTCGACCACCAGAATCACGGGACGGTATTCGCTGGTGTCCGCCGGCGGCACTTCTTCCAGCGGGACGACGGGGGAAGTACGTCTTCCGCTCATTGAATTGCACCTCTGCAAACGACAGTAGCAGGAATCCCGCCATACGGGTAAACTCGTTGAAACCGCCCGCCCATAGGCCCCGGCATGAAAAATCTCCCTCAATCTGTGGAAAACTTTACATCAATTCTGTTGTCATCCTGCCAACTCTTCCGGCTGCGGGGAACATCGTACTTATACGCTACGTTACGTTTGCGCCAGAGGACTGCAGACGTACACTTTCTCGGGGTGAAAAATGGGGATGGCGATGGCCGTTGAACTCACTTCCACAACGTTTCAGGCAATCCAGCAGGAGGACGTGCCCCGCGGCCGCGATGGCAAGCACAAGCGGATCGTCATGCGCCTGCTGGCGGATATTGAACAGTTGAAACCTGGCACGGCGCTCAAGGTGCCGCTCGCGGCCCTGCCCGACACCAAGGAGAACATTCGCTCGGCGCTGAATCGCGCCACTCGCCAGCGCGGCATCGTGGTTTCCACGTCGAGCGACGACGGCCACCTCTACGTATGGAAGACCGACCCGAAAGTCTGATCGGCATGCTTCGAGCCAATCGCATCGCCCCAACCGCTCGGAGCGCGCAATGAACTCCGTGCGCATGGACAAATGGCTGTGGGCGGCTCGCTTCTTCAGGACCCGCGCCCTGGCGGCCCGCGCCTGCGAGCTGGGTCGCGTACAGGCCGCTGGCGTGCGCGCCAAGCCGGCGCGCGAAGTGCACGCCGGCGACCGGCTGCGCATCGAAAACGACGGCGGAGCTTTTGAGATCGAAGTGCTCGAGCTGAGCGGGATGCGCGGCCCGGCGGCTGCTGCCCAAAAGCTCTATCGCGAAAGCGACGCCAGCCGCGATGCCCGCATGAAAGCCGCCCAAGAGCGGCGCGCCATGCGGGAATTCGCCCCGGCGCCCGAGCGTCGTCCCTCGAAACGCGATCGCCGCCGCATCATTCAATTCCGCGGCGGCGGATGATTAGTACCGCCGGTCTCCCGACCGGATGTAGTGCGGATCTACCGATCCGCACCCTTCACGCCAGCACCTTCTGGATCTTCTCTTCCAGAACGCTCTGCGGCACAAACCCGACGATTTGCTCGGCCACCTTGCCGTCTTTGAACAGGAACAGCGCCGGAATACCCCGCACGCCGTAGCGCGACGGAGTCGCGCCGTTCTGGTCCACGTTTACCTTGGCTACCTTCAGCTTGCCCGCATATGTCGCAGCAACACTGTCGACGAAGGGCGCAATCGCCTTGCACGGACCGCACCACGCCGCCCAGAAATCCACCAGAACCGGCTGCTCGCTCTTGAGCACCTCCTGGTCAAATGTCGCATCGCTTACTTCCAGAACCCCTGGCCCTGCCATATTCCTCCTTGCCCGACCCCCGGGACACGCATATCAGTGTACAAGATAGCGGTCTCTTCATAGGATGCGGAAGTGGGTACAAAGTCGCAACCCCACCCGCGTGGAATCGCGGCGGGCACGGTTGCTGTTTAGCTTTCGCGTGGATTGAATGCGGAAGCCGCGTGGATTGAATGCGGAAGCGTCGCACAACCAGAGAAGTCCTGCTAATAGGAAGCGCCCGGACCCAGGCGGATCGCGGGCGCTAGAGCAGCCCTCCCCCAGAACTGCTCACGCAGCGAATGTAGGGTTTCTTTCAGCGAAAGGCAAGCAAACTTAGGTAACATGCCGGTAATCATGGAGTTGATGATTAACGAGATAGTTACGCCAGTGTTAAGGATCTAACCTCTTTTAGAAACACTTGCCTCGACTCCGTGGAATGCGCCCCCGAATGGAGACGCCTCGAGTTCGAAACCGGTTCCCCCTCCCGCCTCCACAAACCGGCAAATAAACAGTTCAGCCGGCTGGAAGACCTCCGCAGCCGCGTGGCGAATCGCCGCCGCAGCCCCGTCAAGCGCCGCCTCGTTTTCCACAATCACCAGCATTGCCGGGCCGGCGCCGCTCAATGCCGCGCCCAGGATGCCGTTGCCGCCCACCAGGGGCAGCAGCACTGGCAGCAGCGGGCAGATGGCGGCTCGGTACGGCTGATGAATGCGGTCGCGCATAGCCAGGCGCAGCAAATCGGCGCGTCCCTGCGCAAAGGCCAAACCCAGCAGCGATGCCGACTGGATGTTCGTGACCGCGTCGACCAGGGAGTAGTCTGCCGGAAGCACCGCGCGCGCCTTGGTGGTCGACAGCGGCTCGGCGGGCAATGCCACAATCGCGCGCCACTGCTTTGGAGGCGCTGTTTGCGCCACGTGGACTCTGCGTCCTTCACAGGCGGCCGCGACAAAACCGCCCAGCCAGCAGGCCGCCACGTTATCCGGATGCCCCTCCAGCACGTAAGCCTCTTCGAGAATGCGGGCCGTGTCCCAGCCCAACTGGCCGAAATGCACCGCAAGCGCGATGGCTGCCAGACGCCCGGCCGCCGAAGAGCCACAGCCCATGCCCAGCGGAATGTTGTTCTTCATGCGAATGGCTAGAGGAACCACGGCACGGCCGTGGGCTGTGAGCAGCGCCTTGTACGCCTCGAGAATCAGATTGTCTTCGAGCCGCGCGCAGCGCTCTGCGTCCCGGCCAGACGCCTCAATCCAAAAGTCTGCCGCCGGCAGGGCCTCGATCTCCAGGTAGAAATCGAGCGCTATGGCCACCGCGTCGAATCCCGGCCCCAGGTTGGCAGAGGTCGCGGGCAATCGCAACCGCAGCGCGCCGGGCGCGTGCATCGCAGGGTCGCTCATGCTGAAGCGCCTTTCATCGCGGCCAGCACCGCCGACGGCGTGGCTTCCACGGCCACCGCGTTGCGCCGCAACGCGGTAATCTCCTTCCCCATCTCCGAATCCGCTCCGCCCGTTTCTTCCGCGCTCAGCAGCGTGCCGCGATGGAAATCAATCGTGTAATCGGCATCCTTGAGCGTATGGCCGGTGAGCACCAGAACCACCGTCTCATCCGAGCGGACCACGCCCTGCCCACGCAGTTTCTTCAGGCCCGCGAGAGTTACCGCGGAAGCCGGCTCGCAGCCAAGCCCTTCGGTGCCGATCTCCGCTTTGGCCACGGCGATCTCCCCCTCCGTTACGTCCAGGCACCAGCCGCCGGTCTCCTGAATCGCCCGCGCCGCCTTGCGCCACGAGGCCGGGTTGCCGATGCGGATGGCGGTTGCGCGCGTATGCGCCTCAACCGGCTCCAGGCTCGTGCCCTGGTTCTCGGCAAAGCTTCGCGCCAGCGGATTGGCCCCCGCCGCCTGGATTACGGAGATACGCGGCATGCGCGCCACCAGTCCCAACTCCTTCATCTCCCGGAAGCCCTTGCCAAGAGCCGAGCTGTTGCCCAGGTTGCCGCCCGGAACGATCAGGTGATCGGGCACATTCCAGTCGAATGCCTCGGCTATCTCGAAGGCCGGGGTCTTCTGGCCCTCCAGCCGGTAAGGATTCACCGAATTGAGCAGATAGATCGGCGCCTGCCGCACAATCTCCGTGAGAACGTTCAGGCAGCGGTCGAAATCCACCGGCAACTGGCAGGTAAGCGCGCCATAGTCCATCGCCTGCGAGAGCTTGCCCCACGCGATCTTGCCCTCGGGAATCAGCACCAGGCTCTGCAGCCCGGCACGCGCCGCGTAGGCCGCCATCGCCGCCGACGTGTTGCCCGTCGACGCGCACGCCACCCAC
>Ga0187812_1000225_pt1 | contig 20504 bp, 16 predicted proteins | sample NC_S_2_FD_130582 | JGI IMG/M metagenome (GOLD analysis project Ga0187812, IMG submission 130582) | Wetland sediment microbial communities from Neuse River Estuary, North Carolina, USA - ASW-S_2 | ecosystem: Environmental > Aquatic > Freshwater > Wetlands > Sediment | place: USA: North Carolina...
AAGAGCCTAGAGCAGCTCCAGGCAGATGCATCTTCCGCCTGGTGCAAATCCCTGGCGCGGAGCTACGGCTTTGATTCGGGAATCGCGCGGACGGTCACCTCGCTCCCCTTGAGAATTTCCAGCTCGCGTTCCCACACTTGGCCCTGTGGCCCCTTGATTTGAATCGAGTGGTGGCCAGGGCTGAGCTTCATCTTCGATGGCGTATTGCCCATGAATTTACCGTCAACGAGTATGTCGGCACCGTCGGGCTCAGACGTGAAGGTGACGGTTCCCGTTGCTTCCTCCGGCCCGGGTGGATTCGCAGGCAAGATAACAGTCGCGTGGGTCTCTCTGGGCGTGGGGTCCTTGCGGATTGCCTCGCAAGCCCCTTGGACGGCACCGCCGAGCGAGAGCGTCGAATTGCTGTAAACAGAGTCTCCGTCACGATTGAAAACCGCGATCTTGTTCTTATGGCGAAGCGCGCCCTTGCCGCCCTCGTGGTCCAGGATCACGACATAATCCGCACGGTCTTTATTGTTCGTTACCACCAAGTCTGGACAGCGCTCATTGAACGTCTTGATGATTTCGGCTGTCTGTGGCCGCGCCCCGCCACTTACGGCCCCGCTGCCTGTTCCGCCTGAAGCGCCCCAGCCACCGGACATTTGCCACGAGTTGCTATCCGTCACGTACACCCTCGTCTTGTCGTCTTTCGGCGGTCCTTGAGGGGCAGGCTGCTGCGATTGAGGTTGCTGCTGCGCCCAGATGGCAGTGAGCCCAATCAGTACCCCGAAGGCGGGAGTGAACCACTTAAACCTCGACATTGAGAGACCTCCAGCGAAGAGCCGAGTTGGGGCAAGCCTATCACAGGCCTCCGGCGGCCGCGTGGTGGGACCGAGAGAGAGTCTCGCGGATTGGCGTTTTGGAAAGCTCTCTCCGAGATGCCGAGGTAGCCGTAAGCTGAGAGGGTACCGCTACCAGGAGGTTTAAACGCGCGCGAGCACGCCCTTTATGTCTGCCGCATCAGGGCCCGCACCCCGTAGCCGTGCATGGTTCAGGGCACATCGCAATTAGCATGGCCTGATTTCCGTCTCGGCCGTGATATCGCGCTACGAGCGCCGGTGTGCGCGTAGGTTGGTGATCCTGGCGGCGTCGACGGTTCCTGTCATACACTTGCCTCGAGAAGCGGTTGAAGCTCATTTTAACCGGTGACTACGAATCACCTGCGCTCTCTGATGTCTGGCGCCAGCGATGCGCCGTCGAATTCATTCCACTTAGCCGCTTGATTGCGCTCTTGAAGGACAGCCAAAGCAGTGGCTTAAGAGCCGACGCAATCGTTGCCCTGGCCTACACTGAAATCGAATTGTCGATTGAGCCCTCGGAATCCGCCGGTAGTCCAATAGATACAATCGTGAAGCTGGTCGAAAGCCTTCGTAAACTCGACTCGATCTACGCGATGCCCGATGGCAGGAAGTGGAACGCAATTCCTTTTGTAGTCATCGTCTCTGCTGAGCTGTTCAGCGCGCCGATCCCTCAGTCTCTTGAATTGTCTGTGGTAATGCAACACAACGACCCGTTGGATACGCTCAAAGAGATAGAACAGATTTTCCGACAGTATCGGGACAGGTTGTTCGATGAACTAGATAATTTGGGCTTGTTGGTGGCTTATGATCACGGTCGCTATCGAGTCGGTCCTGCCCTGACACCGCGCGAGAGAGATAAAGAGGGCTATTTGTATTACGGCCCTGCTGATCAAAGAGGTGGGTATTACACGGTTGACCGAGACATCGTCGGGATTCAGTACGAAGTGGAACAGTTTGAGGTTTTGATCAACAACCCGGACGTTTCCGAATTGGACCTACAACGGTTTTTCGTTGAAAACCCTCACTTCTTAATTGCCACGAGGTTACTCCAACCACTGCCTCACGTTGCGCTGGTTGACAGAGGGGGCAAGGTGCTTATACCCGATTTTGTCCTCAAACCAATCGTGGCTTCGATACGGGACTCCAACTGGGAGGTTCTGGATCTCAAACTCCCCCAGGCAAAACTATTAGCGGGCCCTCGCGACCACGTGAGATTTTCGAGAGACGTTGTGCAGGCGATTGCGCAAGTCAAGGACTACAAAGACTACTTTGAAGATCCAAGAAATTCGGACCAGGTTCAACTGATTCTCGGACACCGCCTTCGGCATCCCAGGTTGGGCGTCCTAATTGGAAGGCTACCGTCATCGGTGACTGAAGTCGAGGAACTTGAAAAGCAACAGACGAGGGAACCGGGAGTCAGGATCGTTACATACGATGAGATCCTCGAAACACAAAAGAAGTTGGTCTCCTGACATAGGAGCTGGGATCGTCAAGAACATGAAGCTGGCTGCAATGGAAGAGCAGAATTATGGCTGAGGCAGATTCATACCTACTAATAAAGCAAAAGCTGGAAGGACTTCTTGCGACCAAGGGGAGGGAGTTCTACCTGGAAGTTACGGCGACAAAGGGTCCGAGTGAAAGACTCAAGAAAAAGATCCCCACACACAGGGAAATCGTTTTTTCGTTTCTAAAGAAGCGGCCCGATCTTTTCGGATTCATGGATACCAAATATTCCAGTGATTTGATTACGGTCGAGGTGAAAGAGCGAATCGAAAAGCTGGAAGACATCTACCAAGCAAAGCTATACAAGGAGGTTCTTGACGCCCGGTATGGCTTCCTCATTACTGCCAAGCCCATTCCAGAGGAGATGAAACGGCTCTGCAAAATCACTCCTAGTGTTCTCCGGTCCGCCTCGGATAGCATCTACGGTTTTTTGGCGATTGGGCAATTCGATAAAGAGAAGGGACAATTCGTGGACTGGTTCGAAGACAATCCGTTCGAGCACGAGAGCTACTGGAAATAAACAGCCCCGGAGAAAGCTAGGCTCAGAAAATCAAGACCAATGTTCCAGTGACAAATCCGCACAAGATGTGCATCCAAACTAAGAGTATGCGGTGGGTCGAATAGCGAATCCCACTTATTATTCACACCGACCTTGGAAAAACGGGCCCCGTGCGACGGAGCACTTTCGAGAAACTCGTGGGCTGAAACGTCAGTCTCAGCAGATATTTCTCTCATCGGCCAAGGCCTTGAAGCAGCTCAATTAGGCAAACAAGTTCTCCTGCCTCTCGAGGCGAACGTGTCCGTCGATGCTTTCCAGGACACCGCGGGCAGGTATCTGCGCCAGCTCCCTCGGCTCCACTTTGTGCAGCCCGCCGCCGTATACCCGACCTTCGGAAACAATCTGCCCAGGCGTGATACGTTGTAGCGCCTCAAACACTCGCGCCTCAAGTTCCGGGTGGTTCTGGAGTGCCTCCTGCAAGCGGCTCTTCGGATAGAGCATCAGGTAGACGTTGTGCGCGGTCGCTTCGGAGCGATTCCAGATAAAGCGGAATGGGTGCCGGCCGTTTGCCGAGCGGCCCATATAGGTGCACAAGAAAGGCGCAGGTGGACGCTCCTCCTGGGAATACCACGGGGATCGATGACTGGCCAGATAAGAAGTATGAATCTCTTCCCTGCGGCCCTTCTGCAGATAAGCATGGAAGCGAGGCCATCTCGTCTTTATGTCTTCTTCGGACTCACGGCAGTCCAGCAGGTAGAGCTGAGGAGACACGGCAGGGTCTCCATCGGGTTCCGAGTCGATTATGTCCGTGGTCAGATGGCGCGGGCCCGGCAAAATAGGTCTGAGGAACCGGCGGGGGATATGCCAGAGCTTCGTTTCTTCGTCATTCAAGATGAAAAAACTGTTGGAGCCGGTCGCAAGTCCCCGCTTGATGACAAACAGATCGCCGAGTCGGGGCCCGTCCGTGTTTTCAATCGCCATGCGGGCAGGGAACTTCGTCCATTTGTGCGAATGGCGAAGGGTGTCAAGAGACACCGGGGCCTCGGTGCTCGGGCTCTCAATTGCACCGGCGAAAGAAAAATGGGCGCAGTGTCCCACCGGCGGCGGAGACTTGCGAAAGACGACCACAGCGGACGATACCAGCGCGTCCGTGAACTGCACGTCCGTTGGGCAGAAGCGGTGAATATGCAGGAGCGTCACCCGCTCGGTGAGGTAGCGGCGCAGCGTGGCACCGTAATTCACATCCATGAATTCCGAGGGGATGAGCCAGATCGCAAGCCCCTCCTCTTCCATCCAGTCGTGGCAGAGCAGCAGGAAATAACAATAGAGTCCCGCAAGCCCGCTGATCTCCATCTGCAAGGAGCGTCCGAGCTGAGCCCTGAGGCGATCCTTTTCGTGACAGTCCAGGTGATGGTGCCGAACATAGGGCGGATTGGTGAGGACGAGATTGAAACGTTTCGTGGGAGGCTTCTGTTTCGTGAAATCGCCCCGGACGATCTGAAGGCCGCTCTTGCCCCACAGGCTCTTGGCCGCTTCCGCAAACAAGGGGTCAATCTCGATGCCGGTCGCGGCCTCGATGGTCTTTGCGGGGGCGACCTGGGAGAGTGCCGAGAAAAACGAACCGGTGCCAATCGCCGGGTCAAGAAACCTAATTCTCCCTTGCCCTAGTGTCTTGTGCGCATAGCGCGCGAGGCTCAGAGCAAGTGCCAACGGCGTTGCGAACTGGCCCCGCTTATTGCGCTCAGCGGCTGACTTCAGACTGTCAAGACGGGTTTGCTCTGCCTGCCGGCGTCCCTCGATGCCTTGGTGTGCGACAGTTGCCATGGCTCTCAGATCCCGAGCTGGTCCAGGTCGTCGATGCGATGCTCCCATATCCAGTCTATGCCTTCTGCCGCTTCGTAACCAAGATAAGCCGCGTCGAAGTACCCGCACAAAAAAAGCACGAAAACGACGTCCTTGCCATGGGTGGCTTTGAGCTGGTTGATTTTGGTGGCTTCTTCTTTGCGCCGCTTATTCACGTTGGTGAAGTCGCCGGCGGATTTCGCCTCAATGAGTATCGGTAGATGTGGCAGCTCGGCCTTCTTGGGCTGGATCACGGCGTCTATAGGAATCTTAACGGTCTTTGCTTCGACCTTGGAGGGCTTCACAAGGACATTAAGCCGGAAAGTGAATGTGCCGGTCTCCATTTGATTCAGCGGAGTAGCGGCAGGGTGCGGCTTCAGCGTGTAGCCCCGGTCGGTTAGGTACTTCTCGATGAGTGCGAGCTGGCGCCTTTCCTGCGCGTTCCTTACGATGGGTTCTGCAACGGCACCACAAAGCCGATCCGCGACGATTGTGGAAGATCGGTAGCGTTCTTCCCCGGTTGGTTTGCGCTTCTCTGCGAGCCACGGGAAGATATCCACGTCCAGCATCTGAGACAGAATAGCCACAATCCTTCTGAGATGTGGGTCCAGGACATCCGCTGGCAGTTGCGGAGGAAGCTTGCCCTCTTCGAGCGTGCCAACGAGATTCTTGCTGGAATCCGCAAGTCCAATGAGCCTATCGCGTGCCAGCGGCGGGCACGTAGACATGCGCAGGGTTGGCAGAATTCCTGGGTTGGTCTTAATCACCTCCGGTGTAATTGTGGTCAGGTCTTGAGTGAGGGTCAGGCCCTGCTCGACGCTCTCAATGGTTTTCTTTCGCGTATCCCGGAACGCCTTCGGCGCAAACTTCATGAACCACTGGTTGAACTGATCAACCGAGGCGCGCGTGTCATCCTTCCACAAGTGTGGCTTATCAGCGTTGATGGGCATGAGCTAATCCAACAGTCGCGCGTCTCCGAATTGTTTCAGCTAGGCGCAGCTCGGTTGGCTTCTCCAAACAAGCAGCCTCTCAGCCAGCAGTCTTGTTATCGGTTGCCCGTCAGAAAAAGGGCACCAGATCGCAACGCCCATGAAGCCGACGTGCAGCGATCACGAAATCAAGGTCCGCCATCAAAGCGTTGTGGCTCTGTTGCAACTTCCCAAGTGTGATTTGAAGCTCTCGAGCATGGTCCGCCTCCGACTCCAGAAGCGTGTCGAGATGATCGGCAATGCTTTCGATTTGCGACTTCTCGCCAAACGCTAGAGTCGCAGTTTCACCATGTAGTCCCCACGCCGAGCTTGTTTCCTCGATCATCAACGCCGGTGCTGGCATCCTGGACAGCCGCTTAAAGACGAAAACCGCCAGTCGATTATGCATCACATAAGACCGCGCACCCGGGCCGGTTCCTTTGGGTGGGAAAGGGCTTAAACAGGAGCAGTTCAGGATCATCTCAGCCATCCTCGCAGTCCACGAGTGGCACTCACTGGCATACGCACTGTACTGCATAACGAATCCGTCCACCCGGCCCATCAGGTCTCGGAAGTGATTCCTCGTAGCGTCTTGAAGAAGCGCGGAGTCGACTGCTCCGAAGACACTGACACCAGGGAACGCCGCCGCAAGCAACTCCTTCTCTTCCTTTTGGGCTTCCGTAACCTTGGCCTTGTCGAGAAACTCCGTAGCGCCTCGGTGCACGAATACGCTTGGCTGCCGCCCTGAGATCACAGCGCTGAAATGCTCTTCGAAGCCCGCACGGATTGGCCTCAACACCCGTTCCTTGATGTCTTCTAGGTGGGCTTTCCTTTGATCTTCATAAACACGGACCTTACTGGCGAACAGCGCGGCTCCAGCAGTGGAGGCAGCTCCCCCGATCCATCCTAGAAGGGTGTACACCTGAGCCGGGCTCAAAGGTGGGTAGCCCACGCCCACGCACAATAACAGAGTCTTGACCTCGCCGGAAAGTCGAGGAGGCTCACTTACATCTACAAAGACATAGAAGTGATCTTCCAGGAGCGCAACGTCGCCGATGTGCAATGAGGTTGCAGCCACTGCCATGAGGGCCTTCCATGCGAGGGGGATACATGGGTGGTGCGAACTTGACGCGGAAGGAGCGCCTGATGTAGGGTCTCGTGCGAGTACAGGTCGGTACTTCACATTCTTCGTAATGACGGCGGTGACTATGGCACAGGAAGCGAGCCCGATGGCGCGAATCGCCGTGTTGCTTGTAGCACTTTTATTGGTTGCGGTATTCCTTTACGCACATGCTAGCCAGAGACTCTCCGAGCCGGAGAAGACAGTATCCGAGGCCGTCGGAGCGGCGGGGGCTGGCGATCTGAGCGCCATCCGGGCGTCAAGCACACAGGGATACTACGAAGACCTGATGGGGCACTTCGGCGGGCTTGAGTATGAACGCGTGCGCTCCGTCTATCAGGCCGCGTATAACTTGGCACAACCGCGATGGGCCGAATACCGGCAGCGAGCGGAATCGGCGGCTGCGGCTGAGTACAAGCGCTTCCACGATCGCGTGGATGCTCTTGGAAGGGAGGCAGTGGGGCGGCTTTCCGTCGAGGAGCGCATGCAACTGACGGAAGACCGCCGCAAGTATGAAGATTTCGTCTTCCAAGAGGGTATAAAAGCACTCCCACCGGAGGATCGCAAGAGAATCGAGGATGTCGGCGCGTTTCGTGAGGGACGTGATTTCCGGAAATTCACCGACCGGGAAGCCTGGGACCTGCTCTCGGAAGAAGATCGTGCAGCTCTCGGTAGCTCCGCTGCGCTTTCCTCGCGAGTTACTCCGGAGAGACTCGCCTTCCTCGAGAAAGTTGGGGTTCCACTGCTCGGCGTTGAACAGAAGAGAGTGATCGAGGGCATTCCCTCCTCCGAGCTCGCCTCCCCACGTGCATTCATGCTCAAGCACGGGGATCTCCGAGCGAAGGACTTCTTCGACCACGCCACAATCGACCGGAAGGCACAGGTCAATACCTGCAAGTTCCCGGACGAGGACAATGATGGCAGCCTGTTGCGAGGCGGAAGTGGCAGCTGCATTTTTGAGATGACTGTGCGCGGGAAGTCCCGCTCGATTGAGGCTGTGTTCAAGAGGGAGGGATTTGAGTGGAGATTGGATTCACTCCAGCCAGATTTTTTCATGATTCAGGATGCGTACCCCCCTCGGCAACCTCGAGCCGCACGCCAGCCACAGCCTTCTTCAGTTGCGGGTACCGAAGAAGCCACTGGGCCAGACCAGATTGAGTTTCCCTCCGTTCCGCGAGCCTCTTGGCCGCGGCGTGCGGTAACAGCGGGGCCCAGTTTGGCGCACGAACTTCTCGGCTCCTTCAGGGAGAAGCTTGTGGCTTGGGTGCTTGGGGCATTTTTCGTTGTGCTCTTCATCGTGGTCATGACCATCAACTATCGTCGTTTGAAGAATCAGAGATTTGTTCCCGAATGGTTGGAGGGTGAACAACAACTCGAGGAAGTGGAGTTACCCATGTGGTGGGCGCGCACCATTACGCGTCTCACCAACAAGCGGATCGTCCAGATCCAGCTGAACTGGTTTTTCTCCAAGCGTAAAGTGTATGCAATTGCGCTGGACGATGTGCATTCCGTTGTCTGGCGGCGATACACCAATTGGTTTTTGTTGATCGTGGGAATTCTGCTCATCGGAAGAGTCAATCCCCTGGCCTTGTTGGTGGTCATGCTGGGACTCGAAGCGAGGATCCACTCGATTCGGTTCAACACGCCCTTCGCCCAGATGCTGTGGACGAACATTGTCACCCACTCCTCTCATCGCAAGCACTACGACGCACTGTCGCGATTCTACCGAAAGGCACAGTTACACTGGGCCCAGGTTCGGACACAGAAGCAATTGCCCGTCCCACTCACCACACCCTTCCAGCCGGAACCCGATCGGGATTTCTGTTGGGGCCTCTCCGTGTGGACCTTTGTCGGGCTATGGATGGCGTTAGCCGTTGCACAGCGATTCTTCAGCCATCACGTCACGCTCGATGATTACGTTATTGCGCCGGTACTTCTCGGCTTGCCGGTTGCGGCTGCCCTGCGCAGCAGAAGGGACGCTATATGGATCGCGGTCCTCGGTCTCGCAGGGATGCTGACTGTGAAATTCCCCGAGCTAACCATCCTGCCTGGGATCGCCTTCGGAGCCGATGGCGGGGCTCCGAATTATGAACAGTATCTCGGAGTGTTGGGCGTCATCGTCATTACCGCAATAGTGGCTGCCGGTTTGGCGCGAGTCTCGCCGGTTCTTGGTTATGCTGCTCCCGTCCTCTGGATCGGCTTCGTGGCGGTCTTCAAGCCGGTCCAAATACTTGATACAGCACTCTATGCAAAGTGCGCACTCGCCATTGCTGCTGCCGTACTTTTGTCTTGGCTGGAAGTCGCGCTTTCGCGCCGGACGACAACCCCTTCTCCAACGCCAGCGGCGTGAACGGGCGCAGTCAGGATGACTTTGGGAGGCGGGGATGATGAGGCACTGGGTCAGTGTAGCGATTGCGCTCGCAGCCCTCGTGACGCCGGCGGTTGCTGACAAGAAGAGCGATGCGCTTCAGGCCAAGCTCAAGTCCGAGTTTGTGGGGCGATCGTACCGCACGAAGATTCTTCTTGGCAGCTTCTGGAATTACTACGACTCCAGCGTACAGAGGAACTGTACCCGCTTGATAGATACGGAGTTTAATTCTGATGGCTCGACTAAATATCTTGCACGTCGCGGTTGCCTGGAGATCACAATCTCGATGTTACCCTCCGCCTCCTACGTTGGCCCGGACGTCATCACGGGTGTGCAACAACCTGGGACAACAGTGTGGGTCCGGAAGGTCGAATTGAAAGACGACCGCATCGAATTCTTTCTGAGTTCCCAGCCCAATTCAAATGCGACCGCGACCTACGCCAAGATCAAGTTCATGTTGGGGAGAGGCTATCAAGATTGGGAATACAAGACGATCGTTGGCGTCGTCGCACGCGCACTGAGAGTTGAATCCTATGAGCGCCTCCTAGCTCTCGAGGCAGAATACACCGCACTCAAGAGCGAGTTGGCTACCGCCGAGGCCAACTATCGCGGAGCGACCAGCCCGGCAAGCGGCAAACTGCAGGCGGCGAAGGATCTCCGCGATCTTCTCGCCAAGCTTGCTCAGAATCAGTCGGCCTACGTTGCCGCCGGTGGGACCCCTGCAGACATCGCCGATTACCTCGGGCGTGCCAAAGCGCTCGATCCGGAAGTCGCTTCGTTGGAGGCGGAGGCCAGGAAAGCAAGAATACAAGAGCTCCGAGTGCGTCTTCAGGCGAACACCTCCGAGGCCACCCAGATCAAGGCACTCTTGCCCAAAGAGCCGTCTGCCACCATGACGGACTGGCAACGCCGGTCGGAGGCCCTGGCGCATTACCAACAGGTTCTTCAGGCGCGGGAGATACTCTGCAGCGAACTGCAAGCGGCCGGAGAATCAGTCCCCGAGGCTGACCTGGAGAAGCTGCAGCAAGAGGAACAAGAAGCAACCCATTATGGTGAAGCTCTGGAGCGGGATCGCCAAGGGCTACACCTGGCGGAAGTGAACAGCGAATACCGCGAGATGGGTCGGCGACGAGTGCAGCTTCTCGACGCTTATACAAAGGTTTTCGGGACACCACAGGAACGCCCTGCTTTGCAGGCGCTGATCGCCCATCTTGAGCGAATGCGTGAGAATCGCCAAGCGGCATCTAGCCTCGGAAGCGCAACTGCCGCTGCCGAAGTGGCTCAAATTGAACGCGAAATTCAGAAACTAAGAAAACGTTGACTTGGTCCAGTCGAATAATTGCGAGATGTGAAACAGAGCAATCTTTCGGATCCGGCTACCATTGGCGCAGGCGGTTCGCAAACCGGCTTTGACGCGCTCCGCAATCAGGCTGCGCTCGAGGTCGGCCATCGCGCCCAGCAACGAGAGCACGATCTTGCCAGAGGTCGCGTTCCGATTGTCGTTTTATGAGCGCCTGGAGCAGCTCCAGGCGGGCTTGGACCGCTCTCTGGACTCCTACAACCTGGAGCGAGCCCATCATGGCTACAGCACACAGAGCCGCACACCGTATCCTGCACTGGCCCCTCCCGGAACGGAGGCCTGCGACTCCGTAGGCGGAGCGTTTTAGGCCAGAGTGGAGGGAGGGGCCAGTGCGTCGGCGTAGTAAGCATGCTCGCTTCCCCTTGACAGTCTAGGAGACTGAGATTATATTCCTAGGTGATCTAGGAGAGGCTGCTTCCGTGGACAAACCACTCGACCTTTTGCAGGGAACGCTGGACATGCTGATCCTGAAGGCAATTTCCCTGGGGCCGTTGCACGGCTATGGCGTTCTGTTGCGCATTCAGCAGATTTCGAAAGATCGCCTGGAAATTCAGCAAGGTTCTCTGTACCCCGCGCTGTACCGTTTGGAGCACCAGGGTTGGATCGCGAGTGAATGGGGCGAGTCGGAAAATAAGCGAAGGGCCAAGTATTACCGGCTTACCGCGGCAGGAAAGCGCAAATTCCAGACCGAAGCTGAAAAGTGGAACCGCATGGCGAACGTCATCGCGGGGATCTTGGGTTCTACACCGGAGGAAGTGTGATTCTTTGGAGCCGTTTGCGTTCCTGGCTGCGGGCAATTGTGGGGCGGTCTCGCATGGAGAGCGAGATGGATGATGAGCTCCGCTTCCACATCGAGGCGTACGCTGAGGATTTAGTGCGCAACGGTGGGCCTCGCGGGGAAGCGCTGCGGCGGGCGCGGCTGGAGTTTGGCGGAATCGAGCATACAAAAGAGAGTTGCAGGGACGAGTGGCATGTAAACCTCCTCGACGGTACGTTTCAAGACATCCGCTTTGCTTTTCGCACTCTTCGGAAGAAACCCGCTTTCACATCTCTCGCTATCATGACGCTCGCGCTCGGCATCGGCGTAAATACCTCATTGTTCACCATCGTTTACGGTGTCTTGTTTAGCCGACTCCCGTTTCGAGAACCAGAGCGGCTCGTCAGCCTGTGGGAGCGCAACATAATCGACGAGAGCCCTTATAACGTGGTCTCGGGCGGCATCTTCGAGGATTGGCAACACCAAGCGTCCAGTTTCTCGCAGATGGCCCTCATCGGCGAAGACTCCGCCAATCTCTCCGGAGATGGCGGCGAATTGCCAGAAGCCATTGGCACTCGTTTCTGCTCTTACAATCTTTTCTCGATGCTGGGCGTTCAGCCAATCCATGGACGGCTATTCACTGCGGAGGACGATCGCGCGGGCGCAGGCGCAACCGTCATCCTGACCTACGGCATCTGGAAACGCCGCTACGCCGGCGATCCCGCCATTCTCGGCAAGACAATCCTGCTGAATGCCACTCCTTACAGTGTCATCGGTGTCCTTCCCTCGTGGTTCGATTATCCCGACCGCCGCGTGCAGGTTTGGCTGCCTGTCAACCACGAGGTTTCCGCTCAGGACATGCACAATCGCGGAAATCATCGGTTCTTCGTTACCGCACGGCTCAAGCCGGGAATCAGTGTCGCTCAGGCCCGCACTGAGCTCGATGGCGTCCAACAGCGCATTCATCAACAATCCCCTGATGCCTTTATTGGCAACGGCGCGAATGTTGTTTTGCTCTCCGAGAATCTTGTGCGTGGCGTTAAAACCTCTCTCCTCATACTTATGGGCGCGGTGGGTTGCGTCTTGCTGATCGCCTGCCTGAATGTTGCCAGCCTTTTCGTGGCTCGTTCCGCCGGCCGCCGTAAGGAGTTTGCCCTGCGCACCGCCCTCGGCGGCACCCGTTGGCGCTTGATACGCGGGCAACTGACCGAAAGCCTGCTGCTCACCTTCACCGGTGGAGCGCTCGGCGCCATCCTGGCTTTCGCCAGCATTCGCTGGCTTGTGGCCTTCCGCGAAAACCTGCCCCGCGCCAATTCCATCCACGTTGATCACACTGCGCTGTTGTTTACCACCGCGATTACCCTCCTGAGCGGCATTCTTGCCGGTCTTCTTCCCTCTCTGTCTGCCGCGCGCGGCGAACTGCTGGAGCCTTTGAAAGAATCCTCCCTCTCGCCCGGCGGTCAGCAGCCTCGTGCTCAGCTCCGTAAACTCCTTCTCACGGCCGAGGTGGCGCTGACGGTGGTCTTGCTCATCGGTGCTGGCCTGATGCTGAAAAGTTTCCAAGAGCTGCGCTCCGTGAGAATGGGCTGTGCCACCGAAAACGTCCTTACAATGAGTCTCACTCTGCCGGATGCGAAATACGAGAAGCTCTTTCAGAAAGCGCAGTTCTTCGAGGAGTTGCTTGCCCGCGTGCGATCTACGCCGGGCGTGCGTTCGGCGGGCGTGGTTACGGTGCTTCCCGGAAATGGCCATTTCACGGACAACACCTTTGCCATCGAGGGACGGCCGGCTGTTCTTCCAGGACAAATTCAGGACGCGGTAATCCGCGGAGCTGATCCCGCCTACTTCACCACGATGGATATTCCTCTTCTTCGCGGCCGTTACTTCACGGATGCCGACCGCTCCGAAAACAGGAATGCCATCGTTATCACACCGTCCATGGCGCGCAAGTTCTTCCCCGGCGAAGATCCCCTAGGCCGATACCTCGTCGTCGATTGGAAAGGCATGCCACGCTTCGAAATCGTGGGCATCGTTGACGACGTGCTCTCGAACCTCGATAGCCCTCCCGAACCTACGATCTATTTGCCACTGAACACCGGCGGGTTCGAATACGGCTCCCTTGTCGTGCGTTCTTCTTTGGACGTCACGTCTCTCGCCCTGCCCATTCAAAAGGAGATCGCCACCATGGACGCGGATCTTCCCGTCTCTGACGTCTTGACAATGGGCCAGATCATCGGCAGGTCCACTGCCGGTGCAATGTTCGATGCTTTCCTAGTCTTCTTTTTTGCCGCTGTCGCGCTGTTACTGGCTGCGGTCGGCCTCTACGGCCTTCTCTCCTATCTTGTCGCCCAGCGCAACAAGGAGATTGGCATCCGTATCGCCCTTGGTGCGCAACGCCATGCCGTGTTGCAACTTGTGCTTGTGGAAGGATTGCGCCCGATTCTGATCGGTTTGCTCATCGGCCTGATCGGAGGCGGCATTTCCGCACACCTGATTCGGAGCGCTCTATTCGGAGTCCAACCCCTGGATCTCAACACATTCCTGGCTGTTGCCCTTCTCGTGTTCTCCGTGGCCCTTGCCGCCAGCCTGGTTCCCGCCTGGCGTGCATCCCGCTCTGATCCGATGGTTGCCCTCCGGTGCGGTTGACATCTCTTCCCGCATGCTCAAAGGCGGGCAGAGGAGGTGAAACCGGAAGCCGCGTAGGCTAGGATCGGCTGCCAACGGAGTCGCCCGGTGTCCGCCCAGCTCCAGCTAATATACGTCACGATCTGGCGTGATCTGGTTGACCGGCGTGTTGGCAACTGTAATGAAGTCCAGGGCATCTAAACTGTTGGAGGGAATTTTAGCTTGAGACAATAAAAGCGCCATGACGCAATTCTAGTAGGTCCATACTCGGATTCGGGAACTTTGGTTCTGCAGCCTCAGATGAGGTTGAGCTATGGGAGACGATGCGATCCCGGTCCTTGCTGGTGTGACACTGCGGAAGGGTGAGCCCCGGTCGCCCAAACACCGATACATGTTGGAAATGTCGGGCCGAATTGTTCCGGCATGGCTCCTGAAGTCCATCGATTCCAATCATACGGCCAGGCGAAATACGCTGGTTATTACAGAACCAAACCAAGTTCTTGCCTACCTCACTGCGGAGACCCAACGTAACTGGAACAGGTTTCGGGAAAGAATCTGCCAACTGCAAAGGCAATGGCGTTTCCACAACACGCCCGCTTTGAAACGAGTCGTCCGATTGAACCGAGCGCACACATTATTCCAAGAGTTTGACCTAGCGACGGTAGTGCATCATCACGGAGCTGTCCCCGTTCTCCTTGTTGGAAGAGTTGATGGTTATCAGGTGGGACTGTACCCCGGAGCTTCAGGACAGCATATCTCGACGTTTGAGTCTCGCGATGAGGAAGTCCGGGAGTTGCTACAGTCAATGTCCGAATTCCTGCCATTAATGCTGCACGCATACTTCGAGCAAATTGCCTTCTATCTGGAAGCGATTTTCTATTCTGCGCCGGATGAAAAGGTAATGGGGCTCTGTCAACGGATCAGGGCGATCGCGAAGGGTTCCATCGTCCAGAAGTTGGATCTGCTGGACAACATCCCCGTGCGGCTCAGAAGGTCACGGTCTCTTGCCTCAGAATTGTCTAACAGGTTCGAGGACCAGATCCGCGAAGCCAGGGCGGTCGATGCATTCTCACACCTTCTTGTAAACTACATATATCGTTTCTTTTGTATAACCGATCGTGTGGCCGAGTACGCAGCGCGTCTTCAGGCGATTCCCTCCCGACGGACGCTGTTCGACCTCGATGCGATCGCCTTCATGCAGGAATGCGCGCGGAATATAGAGACACTTGACGACAGTTTCCTCGCCAAATTGGAGTCGGGCCGGACAAGCAGAGAAGAATGGCTGCAGACGATGGGAGAGGCGAGTGCATTCGTGGCCGAAATCGTGAAGTCCACGAATGAGGCTCCGATCGAGCGGCCAAAGGTGTTTGTTACGCATCATTACAAGGTCCAAGACTCCGAAAAGTTCGTTGATCTGCTTAAGGCAATTGTGCACCGCGAGAACATCAATGTCGAAATTGTTCACGGTCGTAAGCTCAGCCGCGACATCCGGTGGTCCATATTGGCTCGAATCTGGATGTGCGATCATCATGTGCTTTTCCTTCCAGCTTCTTGGATGCGAATCGACGGCGTAGAGAAAAGTTTGAAACGGGAAAGAAATTGGGTCGTATTGGAGCTCTTTTATGGAAGCCTGCTGGAGCGCGGCCTTACGCTGATCGTCGCAGAACCATATAATGAGCGAATCATCGAAGATTTTCGTCGGCAGTTAACCGAATACACGACGGCAAGAGAGATTCCACAAGCCCCGGAAGAGGGATGGCGCAAAATAGTCGAAGAGACGAAGAAGGATCTCGCTCAATTCCTTCATACTCAAAGAAGAATCGGTTGCAAGCTGGACTCCGAGGACATGGGCGAGTTTTGCGAGCGGTTTGTAAATGAGATCCTCAAGCCAACGAGGCAGCGTCTTTTGGAGGTCTTGTTTGGCGCCTGGCGCACTTTTTTTGATCTCGAGGCATGGTCTGTGGTGCAAGCGCTGGTCGAAATGCTGCCGCCGGGAGAGGGAAAGAGCTGTACGATTAAGGACATTGCTCAATTCTTGCGCGAAGGAGCAGCTAAGAACAGCAACTTTCGCTGGGTGCGTCGGTACCAGGCGCAACGCGAATTGGAAACCGCGATTCGAGACAAACATCTGGGGCGTCCAGACCGCTTTGGCACACTCAGACAATTCTCATTCACAATTGGTGGTGAACGCGTCGCTCCGGTTGTAGCGGAGTACATTTCTGGACGACTCATGGTTTCACTTCGAATAGACGAAACTTATCGGCAATTTTGTACGCTTCTACAGATAAGTGAGAATGTCAAAGATCTGCAAACGATTACGAGTCGTTTACTTGCTTTTAATTGGAGATCAGCAGACAGGTTTCACCGACTTGCAGCAAGGACAACGGGTGACCGGGGATGACGGAGGTGGCACTTCGTTTCATCGACGGCCTGAACGCTTATTCCGCGGAGCGGAAAGAAAACCTTGATCAACCGAGCGCACCGGCGGTTGCGAGATGAGATTTTCTCGTATGTTATATTTCTATCCGTATGCTAAGCGAAGTGATCGTCAGAGTGGAGCGCCGAAAGCCAGATGGAAAGTTCGATTGCCGCGCCTACACTGAAGTTCCGATTGCCGGCCGGTGTCTGATCACCTTAGTAGCCGCGGACAGCGAGGCGGCCAGCCATAATGCCGAGTTGTTGCAGCAAGCGGTCGAGGCTGATCTACTCTCCCTCTCCCCGAAATGCCGCCGCCAAACTGACCCCGCAACGGCGGCGAGTACCCCGGGATCGTCGATACAAGGCGATCCACACTGGCGCAAGGCTCTGATCTTGGTCGGCGCCGACGTGTCTCGGGTCTTCGTGGATGATCTAGTTCGCGAGTGGCTGGGAGAGGACAAGCGGGCTCGTGACGTCTTGCCGGTCTATCCGCTCAGCTCCCAAAATGGTATCGCAGCTCTGTTGGGCAAGGAGTTTTCTGCCCCGAACGCCGAGTTCTGGGAGGACTCGCCACGAGAGGCAGTGCCGGCCGTGTTTGCCGTGGCTGGCATCACGCGCAAGGACCCCCGGATTTTCATCAGTTACCGAAGGATTGACTCACAGTCGCTGGCGAACCAGCTCTTTGACGCTTTGAGTCACGTGCGGTTCGATGTGTTCTTGGATCACTATCGAGTGCCGCCGGGTGGTGATTTTCAGGCGCGGTTGACGCAAGAACTGGGGGACAAATCCATGGTGTTGCTGCTGGAATCCGCGAATCTCCAGGACTCCGAATGGACCTTATATGAGGTTCAGACCGCCAAAGCTTGTGGGTTGAGCATTTTCGCGCTCCAGTTGCCGGGCGGTCGGCCTGTTGCGGGAATTGATCCGCTCGCGCGCCGCCAATTGGCCCCAGAACTATTCGGTGGACAATTCACGCAACTCTCAGAACTCGGCGATGCCGAGTTGGTGGATGTCGTGCGCGACATCCGACGCCGCCACGATCAAGGATTGGCATACCGGCGCGCCATATTGCAACAGTCCCTCGAAGACGCCTTGGCTCTGGAGGGCGTTCCGGGGTACTACTGGGACGACTGGGGTATCCTGCATGCCCGGCCACCGGGAATCAAACTGTCCGTTGAGTATTTGATTTGGATTACAACCCGGCCTCCCGAGGTCGAGGACTTTTATAGAACCTACTTGGCGGGCCATCCCAAAGCCAGGGGTGTAGTGATCGGGCTGTCCCGATTGATGCAGGCGGATCGCGCGCAGACGGCCGATTGGGTAGCTGGCCTTAGTAGGATCGTGGCCGTGGATGAAGGTAAAATGAAAGAGGCAGTCGCAGCTATCGCTAAAGGATCCTTGTGAGTCTGCCAAAGTCATTTCTCTCGCTTGCACCGCTCAAGCCGCCGGTCGTCCTACTCTCCGCGAGTGTCCCGAGTGCGGAACGTGCTGCGCGATATCGGCGCACGCCGCAGACCCATCTCGAGGTCGAAGCAGCGGTGATCAGCATGGTACGCGCCACGCTGAGCGCCGGGGGAAGTATGGTTTTCGGAGGGCATCCTAGCATTTCACCTCTGGTGGCGACGGTCGCGACAGAGTATTTCGGGCCCACCTCCCGTGAGAAGGGCTTCGCGCCCGAACACATAAGGGTGTATCAGTCGGTGGCATTTCGCGGGTCTCTACCGGATGAAACGCTTTCCCTGCTCCGCCTGGGTCACGTGTATATCCGCTGGACCGCGGCCATAGCGGGGGAACGCTTCAGCTCAGATCTTCCGGAGGACCAGCCATTTTGTCCCCAGAGCCTGACCGAAATGCGCCGTCTGATGATTGAAGAGAGTCGGCCGGATGCTCTTGTCTGTATCGGTGGCATGGAGGGAGTCGAGAAGGAGTTCGAGGCTTTTGATGCGTGGCGGCGCACACACAGCTCGCCTCGGCCGGTCTATGTCATTGCAGCTACAGGAGGTGCAGCGGAACTCCTGGCTCGAGCAGGGGAAGGTCGAGTGAAAGTGATCGATAGAGAGATCCAGGGGAGGTTGTCAAAACTTCGTACGCAGCCACGCCGCGAGGGGGTAACACCTTATCCTTTAATCATGCAGACCCTTATTGGGGAGCTATTGCACTAGGAATTTGCCTATCAACAGCTCGTCCTTTCGCGAAATTGTTGCTGGACAAGTACAAGTGCGATGCAGGGTCGGCCGTGGGGACCATAATCATCATAGTCAAGCTTGGCGCTGGCGATCCTCTCAACGCCACTATGGTTGGAAATGACTGCGCAGGCCGCATTCAGTCCTAACTCGATGCCTCATTGGAATTCTAGAGTCACAGCTTTGCGATCGAGCAGGCGTTGCGTCTTCAGCCAACCCCGAATCTCGTGGCCAAGGTGGCCGGCCCAGTAAGACAATTTCCACCTTGAGAGAAGTTAGAGGGCCGACATTGGCAAAACGCACTGTCAATATGCCTTGAGCATCGCGTCGGACCTTTTTCCTGCCCCCTCAATGGCCTTTCTGAATCTATCTAGGTCTTTGTCCCAATCATAGGCCGGCAATTCGATGCCCTCGGGCACTGCAGGCTTCGAGCCGCGAAAGATTGAGGCTTTGCCATCCTGGTCCTTAAGATGGTGAATATAGATCCCGAGCAGGCCGTTCTTACGAACGATCGACTCCCGAATTTCATACTGGACCCAGGGTCTTGATGCGGTTTCCGTCCCAATCAGAACGACGGTTACAGAAGTGTTCTTGAGATTATTCAGAATCATTCGCTTGATCCCGTCGCTGCCTTTTTTCTTCGCCTCTTCGTACTCCGAGTGGTCGAAGAATCCTGCTGTATCTGCACCGGTGACGACATTGCAGTTCCGGACTTGGTTGGCCCGCCAAATATCCCGATCATAGTGAAAACTGAAGAATACTCTCCTGGCCATAGCTCTCTCTCCCGCAAGCCCTCAATTCAAGATTACAGCATAATTATAACGCCAAATTTAGAACACAAGATCATGGGCAAGAAAGATGACTCCGCACACAACGATTCGAAGAACGGCATAAGAGGTGCAGGGCCAGATTGCTTTGGCCACGCGCACCGGCATTGCTATCGGGTCAGATCTCGTTCTGGAGCAACGCCCCAACCTGCGTCTGAGTCGAGAGGAGTTAGTCGTTCTCAACGTCAGCCAATATCTAAGGTTCTGTGCGCGTTGTTTCCAGGAACGAAGGACTTTTCGCGCATTGTTCCGACGCCCACCCATCCCGGTCCGGTCCACATCTACGGTTCCGTAGGCAAGGACCACTCGCTGTTTGGTGAGCTGTTCCGCTGCGGCTGGTCCTGTACGGCTACCTGAATTCTTGGAACCGCGAGCGCGCCCATCAGGGTTACCGCATCCTGCGGGACGACGGCCCACGCCGCATCAGACCTTGCCGGATGGACCCGAAGTCAGGAGAGAAGAGGGGGTAAACCGGAGGCCGCTCAGCCTAGGATCGGCTGCCACCGGAGTTGCCCGGTGTCCACTTATCTCCGGCCAAATACATCTGTGCGAGCCCCTAGAGCCGCCGACTGAAACGCAGCCCGTCTCCATCACCTGCCGGCAATGCTGGGCCTGCGGGGGCTGCCTGCGGCACGACCCTCGTTTCCGCCAAGATTTGGGCCCCCTCGCCGGCTGAAGGCCCATCAGTCTACGAAGACGTGGAGCGGCCCCTCGCGTTGCTTTGCTCGCCCATCGAATCACAGTCGCAAACGCAATCTCAATTTAGCTTCTCAAGCGTTGCCACGAGATGAGCTTCAGAGCCAGCCTCTACAGTTATCTCCCGGGACCACGGCTTATATCCTGTGAGCGAGGCGCGGATCGTGTGCTTGCCCGGAGACAGCTTTAGCGTTGCAGGCGCATTGCCGGAAAATGCATCATCGACGTAAATGTCTGCGGCGTCGGGGTTGGAGGTTATCGAGATGGAGGCCGAGGGCCCCTGCGGCGGAGGAGCCGTGGTCGCGGCTGGCGCACTTGCCGGCGGCGGGGCTGCCGTGTTGGCGGGCATGGGTTCGGAAGCCTGCTTGGGTTCCTCCGGCTCCCTCACCGACTGAACGGCGATACCCGCAGGGATCTCACTGCGCTCCTTTTCGGAGACCGACACCGGAACGCCCGTCACGCCCTGGAGCGCGACGATGATGGCGTGACGGGCGTTCCG
>Ga0187812_1000226_pt1 | contig 20485 bp, 24 predicted proteins | sample NC_S_2_FD_130582 | JGI IMG/M metagenome (GOLD analysis project Ga0187812, IMG submission 130582) | Wetland sediment microbial communities from Neuse River Estuary, North Carolina, USA - ASW-S_2 | ecosystem: Environmental > Aquatic > Freshwater > Wetlands > Sediment | place: USA: North Carolina...
CTGCTTTACGTACTTATATCTTTGGACGTGATGGTATTTTCAGTATCAACCTTGGCGCATATGGTGATACAGCATTTGCTGATGGTGAATGGCAGAACATTCGTCCAAACATCGTACAGAATGCGGAGCCTAGCGTTGCTGATCCTGAAGGATTGATTCCGGGCTGGACATCTTATCGTGTTCACTTCACGACAAGTCTTGGCCCTGATACAACGATCCGTCAGCGTCAGATTGATGCTGCTTCTGCTATCAGCTAAAAATCTTTGGGGGTGGGAAAACTCACCCCTATTTGATTTTAAAGGAGAAACGATGGCAAATCCAACAATTGTTGTTGCACGCAATGATGGAAAATCACAACAGCAAAGTGACGCTACTGGACAACAGTGCCTTGGTACGCAAGTTACTGTGAGTTTTGCTCCTCAAATGGCAAATGGCGCACAAGCTCCAAATTATATTGCAGCTAATGAAACCTTACCAGCAACTTTTGAGATAGGAAGAAATCAATCTGATATTGTGGCTGGTGGTGGTGCGGCTTTATATAATTCTGATGTGAAGATAACTTTACCGGGAGAACGTCCAAAACCGGGACAGGAGTAATCATGGCAGCAACAATAACAAAGAAAATCACACAAAAATCAGGTACTGTTATTACAGTATCATACCAGAATGGACACGCTAATGACACAAATAGTCAAGCATTAGCACCTGTTGCTGGTCCTGTTACTAATCTAGCGAACTCAAAAGGTCCGCTAACGATTACGTATGTTGATTAACGGAGGAAAAGGAGAAACGTTATGGCCTTTGGTCTAAATGGTGATCCACAAGGAGTACAAGAGAGTTATCCTACACCCGGAACAGGTGTTGGAGTTCCTGAGTCCATTCAGATTAGTGGAACAGGGGTATCTCAGGCTACTTCTAGTGTTTCAAACGTATTCAAGGCAACCATCTCATCTAACAAGGGCAGCTTTCCGATACAGCTTGCATTGACAGCTAATCCTGTTGATGCGGCAGGTAATGGATGTAATGCTGGACCTGTTCAATGGGTTGCTTATCCTAGTGCTCCTGCTTCTTTTGCTGCGGCTGATCCCGCTGGCGTAATTGAATCATATCCCGGTAATACAACGGGAGTCCCTCCACAGGGATTCGCTAGCATTTCAGTCAATCAGGCTGGTTTAGTAACAGCTAATGCAGAAGGTGTTTATATCATTGAAGCTCGCTGCATTGCTGGCGCAGTTTCAGCAGGTTCAGTGGATAGCAGTGGTTCCGCAACAGGTTTGTCAACCAAGAGTTCAGTTGTTTACGGACAATTGATTCTTACGGTGACTTACTAAGGGATACAGGCGGTCTAAAAAGCCGCCTAATCTTTTTAGGAGTTTTTATGAGGCATGATAGCCCAAGTGGAGAAAAACTTGCAGGTTGGTTTCACTTTGGTTTTGCTGCCATGTATTTTGCTGCTTTAATTTGGCACATAAAGTCAGCTTTCGAACATTGGGAAAGAGTTGAACATAAGCCATAAATAGTTGGATTACTTGATATGGCTTTAGTTTGATTAAAGGAAGGCCAACTTTAGTTAAACGCTAAGTATTCATATGGACTAGCTATTTATATGATGCTTGGTTTCAATCGGAGGGTTCCTCTCGTCGGAGCCTGACGACGGGAGGGGCCGTCTAAATGAAATTGTTCTTATTTGCAATTTGGCTTGTTATTTTAGCAGAGTTGCCTTGCGGTCTTAGATCGTTGACTTTATCTGCTCTTTATCATCATCCTTGGATTATATTTGCAGGTTCGATGATAGGAACATTGATAGTAATGGTTATAGCCATATTTTTAGGAGACCATTTACGCATAAATCCTTCTTTGATTAGTACAATAGGAGGATCATTTTTTATTATTTATGGTATATTACTTATGCTTAAATTGGTATAGGGAGAAAGATGGAAACACCTAGTTTACAAGAAATAGAAGCACAACAGGGAACTAGATTAAGAAAAGAGAATCCTTGGGATAGTTATTCTGCTTCTTTTACTGAAAAGTTAGACCCAAAGCTTGAAGCCGAAGTAAAAGAATATTCTCAACGTAGGCACGATAAATCTAGTAGTCAAAATAAAGAAGAGTTACATAAACAAAAAGAGATAAACGAAGAACTTGGTAAACAGTATCAATGGTTGCATCCTAGTGAGTATATTGATGCTGGACCAAGAATAGGAAAAATTTTAAGCCATGCTGAATTTATTAAGATTCTTCGTAAATCTGGATTAGAGTGCTGGTATGTTCAGCACCCACATCTAGATAAGTTAACTTTATTAGTTTTGGATAAAATGAGTCATAAACCAGAGTTTGCAGCATGGGCAGCTTATGGTTACATGCCTGAATATTCAATTATGAATTTTGATAGGTATGGGGTGCCTCTAGCGGAGAGGTATCGTGGGTGGCGAACTGTTTTATTACAGTTGATCCTACAAGGTTTAATATCAGAAGAAAGGGCTGATAAGTTTTTTGGTAAAGCACATGGCCCTGCTTCTGGCCGCTTCCTGAAAACCTGTTATGGCATCAGGAATACGATGAAAAGGTAGTTATGTCTGAAACAATTGAAGGAAAGCCTAGAAATAAAGAGGTTGAGTCAGCAGAGGTAGAATTAAAAAGACTTGAGTTGGAAGCTAAAAGATTGGAGCTTCTTGATCTTCAAGAACGTATTAATGATCGAAAATTAGCTCGTGAACAAAAAGGGCAGAGAGCTATTAATAATGGTCAAACTTTAAGAAGCATTGCTGAAAATGATGCAATGGCTCAAGAACGTTGTAATCATCATAAAGGTGGAAATGGTGCGGACGGAGTTATTGGTGGACAAGGAGATGATTCACAGTATGCCGTATTAAAGCATCAATTTGCAAATGGCGAGATTTGGGTTCGTTGTTTGCGCTGTGCTAAGACTTGGAAGCCTCCTTATAGAGAAGATTTTGAAACCGATGAAGCTTATCAGCTTGCTCAACGTGAATACATGGCAGCTTTGAAATTCCAAACTCGTAATCAGATGAGTTCATCTGTGCAATTGAGTTGGAAATATACAAAAGACGGCTCTGATGCTTCTCATCATTATAAGAATAAGATGAAAGCTACAACTCTTCGCTAATTTTCGTGGAGTGATGTTCTCAGGGATGCGACTGAGACTAATAAACGCATTTTAAAACTTTATGGCAAATAGTACAACTACTCTTCAGAATATCGTGGATGATGCTATGGCTTATGCTGATTTAGCTCCATCTCTTTCTGCATCTGGCTACTCAGATGCTCCTGCAATATCAATAGCTAATGATACAATGCAGGCTATGATTCAGGGTGGAGAAGCTGGACAGCCTTTAAACTGGAAATGGAATCGCATTGTAATTCCTCAGTTTTATACTAATATTTGGCAACAGGATTATTTCATACCGGGATTATTTAACTTAGCTTGGTTAGAGTATGGATTTTGCGTAGACATTAATAACACATCACAACCTAAGCCAAAGTTAGACCTTGAAATGCATAGAGATTTATCTGTTACGTATATGCAGACAGGATTTCCTTGGAAAGTTTGTTGGCTTCCTGTATTTGAAATGTTAGCTGGAACGTGGGGAGCTATTCCGGTAGGAACTACAGGTAATTTACAAATTCCTCAGATTGGTGGAAATAACCCATCAGGTCAGTTTAATCCCGGTCCCGGATCGTCATTTATTAATCCTATTGGACAACCGGGAATGCCAAATAATCCATCTAGTTGTGTTGAAGATGCCTTTGGTAATTTTTGGGTAGTAACAGGATACGGTCAGTGTGGAAATACAAATCCATTTGCAACGAATTTAAATCCAGTATTTCCTACATATTCAAATCCTAATGTAGTAGCTACAACAGTATTAGATGGAACAGTAACATGGACAGCAGTAGGTCCAAATACACAAGGAATAAGGTTGAATCCTGTTCCTCCTCAGAGTGGTATTGTTTGGCAGATTAATTTAATTGGTCAAAAAAGACCTCCTGTGTTTAAATCATTAGGACAAACTCTTGAACCTATTCCTGATGATTATGTAGCATTTTTCAAACAAGGATTTTTTGCATATTGTCATCGTCGTAGTGCTGATCCTAAGATTCGTGCTAAATTTTCAGATGAATGGAAACTTTGGATGGAAGCTCTTAATAAGTCTGTTAAATCTGGTGCTAATGAAATGGATGACTATGGTTTTTACCCCGGTTCTGGTGTTATGGATACGGGTTGGGGAGTCTGGAATTATCCGAACCCCGCTCAACCATTTGGGCCTTGGGGCTATTAATAGCAGTACAGGAAGTACGATTAAGGAGAAACTTATGGGTAAGATTATGAAACTAAAGCCACTTGGCACCATGCATTCATATGATGGGAAGCGTGGGGCAGGTGTTAATAATGCCAGCGGTAGTGTTGATACAGGCTTGAAGGCTTTTAAGAAAAAGCCATCAGGTGCTCGTGATTCAAGTTGGTCTGGTCAAGGAAAGTACAAATAAAGGAGACAATATGTTTCAAGGTTATTTAGAACCTTGGGAACTTGGTGAGGCTTATCAGGATGGTCTAGACGGCACTGAGCCGCATTATGATTTTTCTGGTCAGATTGGCATGGAAGATTTGCCCGAGTCTCATAATGCTCGTAAAAAGGCTCATCCCGGATTCAAAGCAGTGCAATCTAGTATTGCTAAGAAGCAGGGTGTATCTAAAGAGCGAGCAGGAGCTATGTTGGCCGCTGGTACTCGTCGTGCAGGAGCAGCAGCAAAGCGCAAGAACCCAAGATTAAAGAAGGTCAAGGGAAAATAGTAATATTTAGGGGGCTATGTGTGGCAGAGAAAATGTCCTATTTGTGGCAAAGTCCTGTATAAGCATAGCCTCTCTTATTCTATCATTTGTGTTTGTAAATGGATATGGAGGGGTTAATGAAGTTTTTATTAGGAGTTGTTTTATCATTGTTTATGTCCTTTTCTTGTTTTGCAGAAAATACAGTAAAACAAGTATATTCTTCAATGCATCAAATTCATATGGAGAGAGAGGATTCCGAAAGTTATTGTACTGCTTATGCAACAGGGCCGCACACAATTATAACAGCAGAACATTGTATTGAAGGCTCCAAGGAAGCTCCTATTTTTACTATTGATCCAAGAAGCAATAATCCTAAATTAGCCATTGCTGGACAAATTATAAAAGATGGAAATGACCATGTTATTATTGAGCTTCAACATCTAAATTTAGAAACTAGTTTTAGTAAATTTGATTCTTGGATTGATGTATCAAAAAGAAATCTAACTATTAGACAAGGAGAAGTTGTTTATTTTTTTGGTGCTCCCGACTCTATAGGTTGTAGCAATTGTTTTCATTTTGGCTATTTTTCAGGTGAAGGAATATTAGAAACCGATGATCCAGAAGATGATTGGAATGTTAAAGACCATTCATTATTAATTTTTATTGTACCTGTTGCTCCCGGTGATTCTGGATCATTGATGTTTGATAAAAATGGTAATCCAGTTGGCATGGTTAGCAGCGGTCAATGGGGATTTACAGGATCATTTAAATTTGGTTTTACTGATGAACAATGGAAAGAAGCAAGTAAATAAGGAAATATGGCATCTACAATTTCATTACAGTCTAGCATAAATTGGGCGAAAACGTTCTTGTATCTTAGACCATTAAATTTAGCTACGGTTAACAATGAACCTGCTATTTCTAGTGCTAATCTGATTCAACAAACAATGATTGGACCTCCGTTTCGTTGGTCTTGGAATCGTTCTAATACAACCGTTACAACTGCAAATGGAACTCAAGATTATCCAAAAGGCTTAACTAATCTGCAATATGTTGAAAAGATTTCTGCGGCTTTAACAGGTAATAAAACCTTTGAATTAGAGTATAGACGTTCATTGGGAGAAGCTAGTGGAACTTTAGAAATAGCTAGACCTCGTTTTATGTCTGAACAGTTTGATGATAATGCTGGTAATTTGACATTTAGATTCTTACCTGTTCCTGATAATGTTTATACAGTAACTATTACTTACCAAAAACAAGTTCCATTATTTACTAACTTATCTACTCTTTGGACAATACCTGATAAATACAGCTATATTTATCAATATGGATTTATGGCCTTGATGATGATGTTTGCTGATGATCCACGCTGGCAAGTTTTTAATTCTAAATTTGTGGCTCATCTATTGGCTACACAGGAAGGATTGGATGAAGCACAGCGCAATCTATTCTTAGATAGTTGGTATGCAACGACTGGTGGTTTTAGAAACGTTCAGATTAAGCAAGATCAAGCTTCTCAAGCTAGAGGAATTTAATGGCAGGATTGATAGAATTACATGGTGGTCAGCCTCAGAAGCAGACACGCTATGAACCTATATTTACAAATCGTTTCTTTAGAGGATTATGGACTCAAAGAAATCCTTTGCGTGATGCTGGAAGTACGCGCTATGAAGAAAAGTTCCTTGGAGGTAGTGCAGACGGATTGATTGATGGTCATGATGTTGAAATTACTCCAAGATTGACTTTAGCTCGTCGTTCTGGCAATAGTGTGTATAATTCTAGAACATTTTCAGCTATTGACCAATTTTATTCATTTAAATTACAGGATGGAAAGACTATTTTTGTAATGGTTGATGCTTCTAATGCAGTTTATGAAGCTACTGGACCTTCTAATCAAAATCTTTTAGGTAATCCAGTTTGGTTAAAACAAGCCGATGGCGGACAAATGTCATTTCAGTCGGTATTAGATATTTTGTATATGTCTGATAACAGCCAAGTGCTGAATAGTTGGGGAACTGGAATAGACCAAAAGAAATGGGTTCAATCTCCTTTAAAATGGACATGTGGAACTCAATATTATCCTGATGATTTTATTATTGATCCTAATGGAAACATTCAGCGTGTAGCTCGTGTAACTGATTTGCCTCTTGGTAGTCCAGAGTCGCCATCTCAAGGACCAAATATAGCTCAATCTGGAGTTAATTCTGGAAGTGGTGTAGCATGGACTAATCCACAAAATGTTTCAAGTACGTTAAATTTTGCTACAGTTACTACAACTGAAGCTTCACCTACAAATCCTTTAGCGTTTGGCACATTTTTTGCTCCTGCATGGGTTCTTTTTCCTCCGCCATATTATGTAGCTAGAACTATTGGTTCGCTTAGTATTAGTCCATTACCTCCTGCTAAAATTACAAATTTTCATGCAAATGTTCCAAATGCTAATGCCATTACTGGAATTAGTTTTACTTTTGGTTTTGAATCACAATCTCCTACAAGCGCGGTTATTGAAACAGTACAGTTGGTTTATCAAGGAAATCCATATGGTCAACCAAAGACTATTAATCAGACATTTAGTAATACTCCCGGATCAATTACTGTTGGTAGTAGTGTAGATCAATGGGGAGCAGTGTTAACTCCTGCTATTGTTAATGATCCTAGTTTTGGAATACAAATTATTACAACTTATGCTGGCGTCAGACTGTTTTTATTTACTAATATTAATTTGTCAGTAAATGGTAGTGGATTACTAACAATGACCGTATATAGCGGTGTAGCATCAACTGTTGCTTCTCAATTTTTAAATGCTACGAATTTTAGTTTCAATACTATAAGTAATCCTTTGGGAATCGTAGTAACTTTGGTTGCTCAAGGTATAAATCTTTCTGCCGATGCAACTATGTTTGCTCAGTTGACTTTAGGCGGGGTATTGATTGGAGCGCCAAAACAGTTTCTTCCAAGTGGAACAGCTTCTACTATAACTTTAGGCGATATAACTGATTTATGGGAAACTAGTGGTTTAACAAGTGCTAATATTAACAATTCTACTTTTGGAGTAGCTATTTCAGTTACAGGTGGTGGAACTTGGTCAGTAGATAATGTAACTATAACTGTACAAACAACTGTAGGTACACTACTTTCATCTGTTTGTGGAAGCAGCAGCATTTTACCAGTAACACAAGAGCCTAATTGGTCAACTGTTTGGGGAGGAACTACTTTAGATGGTGAGCCTCCTACTCAGATTACATGGATTTGTCAAGGTTCTGATTTAGAAAACTTTGCTATCGCTACTCCTTCGACTACGATTGGACCAAGCGTACAAAACATACAATTGTTACCAACCGCTGCTGTTAGTTTAAAGACTTGGATTGCTAATGCGTGGTATTTACCTAGTTTGATAATTCTTGATAATAGTATTCCTATTAACGTTCAAGAGTTAACAGTTTCAGGTAACAGTGCAACAACAGGCTCATCTCAGCCAGTATGGAATACAGTTATTGGCGGAACAACTCTTGATAATGCTGGTGGTGGAACAGCTATTTGGACCTGCCTTGGTACTTCAGTATGGGCAGTTAGTACGAGCTATGCTATTGGTAAAATAGTAGCAGTTTCTTATACTCAAAATAATGCGGCTCACACAGACTTTTTCAAGTGTATAAAAGCTGGTACAAGTTCAAGTGCTGCAAATCAAGTAATATGGTTAACTGGTTTTGGTATTACAGTTAATGATGGTACAGTTATTTGGCAAAATATTGGCACAGCTGACAATTGGGCGTTTATTGGAGCAAGTCAAACTATTGCTAATACTAGTATCATTGTTGACACAAATGGCAATCAACAGCAAGCTACTGATATTGGAAAAACAGGAGCTACACAACCAACATGGTCTCTTGCTCAGAATAGTCCTACTAATGATAATACAGAAGTATGGAATAATATAGGACCATTAAGTGTAGGACTATATTCAACTGCTACTACAGGAGCAGCATCTTCTCTGGTTTGGGAATATTGTTACACATATCGTAATAGTTTGACAGGAGATGAGAGCACAGCCTCTCCTTTAAGTGCTTCTATTTTGATTGGATTTAATAATGCTGTTCAAGTTAGTGGATTAATGTCAACTGATCTTCAGGTAGACACGATTAGAGTTTATAGAACAGTTCGTGGAGGCGCTGTACCATTTTTGTTAATTGAGTTGCCTAATAATGGTCCTCTTGTTACAGCCGGAAGTGGAACAATTGCTTCAGAGGGGGGTGTTAATTCTCCTGTTGTATTTACTGCTACAACTTGGACTTTCCAAGATACAACTCCTGATAGCGGGTTAAATGATCTAATTGAAGCTCCTTTAGATCACGTAAATGATCCTCCTCCAGTTGGTTTAATAAATATGGCTTATCATTTAGGTCGTATTTTTGGCTCAGTTGGAAATATAGTTTATTATTCTGGTGGTCTACCCGGAACTCCGACAAATCCGGGAAATTCTGCAACTGCTTTTGATCCAGATGCTTATTTTATATACCCAAGCAAGGTTAATAAGCTGGTACCAACAAGCAGTGGATTGTGGGTATTTACAACTTCTGAAGTTTATATTATTGGTGGTCAAGGAACAGGAAGTTCTCCGTTTTACAGTCAACCTTATATCAGTAAATTTGGTTTACAGAGTTTTAATGAACTTGATGTAAACGGTGGTGTCATTTATCTGAGAACAGCCGATAATCAGATCATGGAAATTCAACCGGGAACAGGTATGTCAGAAATTGGATTTCCGATAGGAGATCAGTTTACAACATTAACTACTGGAACTGGAAATGGATTTCCAATAGGACAAGGATACTTAACGTGGCATGTAGCAGGTTCAACTGATAAAGCTATTTATATGTCTAATGGAACTGATGGATGGTTTCGTTGTTCAGTTACGGCTGCACCAGAAACAGGATTCAATTGGAGTCCAAAAGCGACATTAGTTAATTCCGGTGGTGCTAAAGCTGTACAAAGCATTGAAGTTACTCCGGGTACGTATAGATTGTTAATTGGACCTGCAACTTCTGGCCCAATCTTGATGAGAGATTTTGATTTTATTCAACCATCTTTAACAGGCAATGCAACAGGAGCGCCTATCGTAGCTGATAATATTAATGGTGAAATTTTCCTTGCCGCTCAAGAGTCTATTGTTGTATCGTCTGGAGTTGCAAATCTAGCTGTAAATATTAATTTAAATGATACTGTGATTGTGTTTATAGCTGATGCTACTAATTCGCCAATAATAATTACAGACGATGGTAATAATGTTTATACTCAAATTGGAACAACAGTTACTATTGATTATGGAACGTCGATGATAACAGGTACTCCATATTTGAGAGCATTTGCAACGAATCCATATAATACAAATCCAGCCACTCATATAACTGTTACAGTACCGGCACCAGAAGAGTTAAAAGTGTTGGTTGGTTCTTATGCTAATTGCAGTGGAATTGGCAAATATGCAACAAATATAGGACAATCTGCTATTCCATCTGTAACAGTTTCACCAACAAATCCTAATAGCTTGATAGTAGCTGGATTTAGTTGGGAACCGGGAACTGTTGGTGTTGAAAAAGATTCTGGCACCGTTGGTATTGCTATAGGAATGTAATGTCTAATATAATCAGCACAATCGTAGGTTTCTATCCCGGCACTCCGGGATTCAGTGGTGATGGTGGTTTGGCGACCGCTGCTGAATTACAAAATCCTAATGCTATAGCAGTAGATTCTGCTGGAAATATTTATATTGCAGATACTTATAATTATTGCATTCGAGTAGTTAATACTCAATCCACTACTAAAACTATTTTAAATGTTAGTATTGGTGCAGGAGACATAAAGACTGTTGCAGGAGTTCCTAGTTCATCGGGATATAATGGAGATGGTTTTGTAGCTACTTTAGCGCAATTGAATATTCCTGAAGGTATATCAGTAGATTCTTCTGGAAATCTTTATATTGCCGATACTTACAATCAAATCATTAGAAGAGTTGACCATTCTACAGGTATTATTACTACTGTAGCTGGTACTCCTAGTTCAAGCGGCTATAGTGGTGATGGTGCCTCTGCTACTTTAGCACAATTGAATTATCCTTCAGCAGTTGTTGTCGATGCATTAGATGATATTTATATTAGTGATACTAATAACAATGTTATTCGAAAAGTAGATCACAGTACAGGAAATATTAGTACAGTTGTAGGTAATTTTTCTAATTCTGGTAGCTCTGGATTTGGTGGAGATGGTGGTCCTGCTAATAGTTCTAGTGTGTTGCTTAATTTTCCAAATGGAGTAACATTAGATTCTTCTGGAAATCTTTATATTGCAGATAATGTTAATAACGTTATACGAGTAGTTAATTTGACTGGTAGCCCAATTATTGTCTATGGAGTTGGGCCGATTGCTGCCGGAAATATACAAACTATTGCAGGAGATTATTCTGTTTATGGCACTGGCGGCGGATACGCAGGTGATGGTGCCTCTGCTTCTTTAGCTGCGCTTGCTGGTCCCGGATATGTTACTTTTGATACTTCAGGTAATTTTTATATAAGTGATACTGCTAATAATGTTATTAGACAAGTTACATCTGCTGGGATAATTTCAACTATTGCTGGAATGCAAAACATTAACTATCATCCACATTTTATTTCTGGTGGATATTCTGGAGATGGTGGACTTGCTACTAGCGCATTATTAAACGGACCTGATGGATTGGTTTTTTATAACAATAATCTTTATATTAGTGACACTGCTAACAATGTAATTAGAGCAGTAACAATTGCTGCTGCTCCTCCTTTTGAGTATTATGCGGCTTTAGTTCAAGGTCAAGGAACTGAGTCTATTATAGTTTCAAGCAGTCCTACTCCTTCTATTGTTCCTGAGTCTATTATACCAGAAGGAGTTAATTGGGCTGCTATAGGAGTTGAATTATTACCATCACAAAATAACAGTGATAATGGTGTTTTATTTTTGGCTAGTGCTGTTATTGGCGGTTTAGTAGTAGCCAATCCCGGACAAGTTGCTCCTGTTGTGTTTGTTGCTACAGATTGTTTACAAAAAGGAAGTCGTCCTGATGTTTCAGTTTTATTTGATGAGTTACCAACTCAAAATTTTACTACACTGGCACAAGGAGATAATCCTGTTCCTGATCCAACAGAATTGCCGCCAAGCAACACAATATTTAATGATAGATGGTGGGTTTATGAAACGGGAGAAGAAATGCTTTGTCGTTGGATGTTTTTAAAGATTGACTGGACTGCTGAGAATGCAGCCAATGAGTTATTAGAATATACAGTTTATGGCACAATAACTAAGGAGTAAGAATGTCTGAAAAAATACCACCAAGAAATGAAAATTTAGAAAATGAGCAACCTAATAGGAATCCTTTTCTTCGTGCTCCACTTCCTCCAACTGTAACACCAGCCGATCCTGATGCTTTGAGACAGTTTTATAGGCCAGATATACCTCAATATAGACTTCCTACTATTTCTGGAATCTCTCCGGGAGTCATATAGTGAAAAGCAGAGAGATAAATGAGTTAGATAAAGAACAATTGGATAAGATTATATCTAATGATGAATATCATAAAGATTTGATAACTTCTGACTTTTTCTATGCTCCCGGTACTTATACAAAGATATATGAAAAAGACGATAAACCAGTTTTCTATATTAGAGCTACTAAATCTTTGAGAGTGGATTTACAATTTGTAGATATTAACGATAAAAAAAACAATGCTTTAGCATTAATAGAAACTTTAAACGAATGGGTAGAATTAGCAAAAAAATCTGGATTTACTGAAATCTATTGCAACACTGCTTCATCGAAACTAGCTGATTTTTGCGTCAAGCATTTAGGATTCATAAAGGTTGATAAAGAAGTGTTAAGGAAGCTGATATGATAGTTACTACAAAGATAGTTTGGGATGCAGAGGGCAAAGTAATTGAACACCAATACTATGATTATGCTGGACCTGTAGCTTTGTGTGGAGGACCGTCAGGCGGAGAAAAAGCAGTAGCAGGTCAAGAAGAATCCTTATTTACAACGATGTCAAATAACTACGCTCAAGTGTTTGGCGATTCATCTCAAGTTTTTGGTGATTTAATGCAAACATTCTCTCCCATTGTTGCCGCTGGTCCTAGTCAAGAAGGATTTTCTGAAACTGAGTGGAATGCTCGTTCCGCCGAAATTAAACAGCAAACAGGATTAGCAGCAACTCATGTTGAACAAGCTGCTCAAGATAGATGGTCAGCAATGGGAGGTGCTATACCTAGCGGTGCTAGAGAAGCAATGCTATCTAAAATAGGTACTCAAGCTGCTATTGGAGGTTCAGAGCAGATGGGTGCGTTAAGAGCGGAAGATTATGCAGTAGGTCATCAAAATTGGCTAGATGCTACCAGAGGTCTTATGGGTGCTCCAGCAGCTTTTGCTCCTGCTACACAGGCTGGTGAGGCCGCTGGTAAAGCTGGTGCAGAATCCTTTCAAGCACAACAAGAGATGGCTCAACAGAGTAGCAGTTGGATGGGAGTTGTTGGTGGTATTCTTGGACAAGCTGCTAAAGGCGCGACAATGGCTGCAATGCGGTAGTGGCAGTGGCGGAGATAATGGAGGTGGTGGAGGTGGCGGCGCTCCAATGGATACAACAACCGGACAAGCTTATTCTACAGCATATAGTGAAGTACCCTATGGCGGTTAAAGAGGAAATATGGCAATTTCAACACAGGGAGATGTAACTCCTACAACTAGTGATTATGGTCAAACATCAGGTGGAACTGCTTCAACCCCTGACCAATCCGCTGCTCCTGCTGGTGCTCCTCCTGCTGGTGCAACTCCTGCCGGAATGGTGGAACAAGTTCAACCCCCACCAAGACCAGAATATCTTAGTGCGGCTCCTACGGCTCCTCCAAAACCAAGAGGAGATATATATGGTCGAGCACAAGGAGAGCATGTAACTACTTTTGGTCATATTTTTGATATTCTTGCTGGACCTTCTTATAAACAGCAGTACAATCCAGTATCAGGTCAGTATGAGAATGTCGCTGTTAAAAGATCACGTACACAATTAGCTGATTCAATCTTAGCTGGTGCATTAACAGGGTTATTTGCAGGATCACAGCAACGTGGTCCGGGAGCTAGAGGCAAAGCTATTGGTGCTGGTGCTCAAGCTGTCATGGGACAAGGAGAACAACAAAGACAAGAAGGTATTAAGCAAGCTCAACAAGCGTATCAAAATCAGCAAGAGGAAAAAGTTCGTGCTGCTCAGATAGCTCATATCAACATGGAAACTTACTTGAATTATAATCAAGCCATGCATCTTAATACTGAGACACAAGAAAAGTTGATGGATTTGGGTCGTGAATATCTATCAAATATTGATGAATTTGATGTTATGCATGGCATGAATTATCAGAGTATTCAAGATGGTATAAGAAATAATACAATTGATCCTAAAAAGGATATGGCTGTTCTTGAAGGAGTTGATGCTTCTGGTCATGGTATTATGGCTATTGTTAAAAATGGAGATGCTCCATATAAGCTATCTGCCGATCAAACTACAATGTTAGCTAAATATGATCCTCAGCGTTGGGGAGCTATGGCTGGTAAAGAAGTAACCACGACTAGAAGAGTTGCAAGAGAAGCATTGGGTAAAGCTGAAGGAATTGAATTAGTCAGAGGTCGTATAGAAGAACAAAACGAAATGATGGGCGCTGGTAAGAAAAAACCAACAAGTCAATCAAGTGATAATATTTGGAATTTGTATCCTACTAATGATGCTCTAGCTGATACAATTGCAGCACGAGAAGGTACTAAACCAACAGATCGTTCAGTGAGAAATAATAATCCCGGCAATTTGGTATTTGCTCATCAACCGGGAGCTACTCCTGAAGCTAATCCACCAGCAGGTCAAGCTCCATTAGCTGCTTTTAAGACACCTGAAGAGGGAAGACAGGCTTTATTGAATCAGTTAGATAAATGGAGAAAAGAACAACCTAGTTTAACTGTGGATGAGTTTATTAAGGGTAAAAAGGAATCAGGATTTGCTGGATATGCTGCTCCTGAAGCGGCTGGTAATACTCAAGATTCAGCAAATGCTTATGTTAAGAATTTGACTTCCAGTGGCATTCATACAACTGCTCCGGGAGATGAAATTCAACCATTTCAGCTTAGAGAAGATTTGTTAATTGGACCTAATGGTTCTAAATATTCTGAAGCATTGATGGCATTAAAACGTTATCAGGCACATCATGTTTTTGGTCCTGATACTGGTGCTGAACTTGAATCTATGGGTGCTGATAAACGTGATCCAAGAACAGGTGTGATGATGCCTAATCCAGATGCTAAGTATGTTCCAATGTTAAAAGAACTATTTGGAGGAGAAACAAGATTACAAGCATTACATAATCAGATAGTTCAACAAACTGAATTTGCAAAAGAAAAAGGTAGGGCTGAAGCACAGGCAGCAGTCCTAGATAGTCCAAATAAAGCATATGGAATTCTTTCTAGACCCGATTCTACACCTGAACAAATTCATTCAGCCAATGTCTATTTAGATGAGCATAAGAAAGAGACTGTTGACCAAGCACAAGCTACAGCACAAGCTGAAGGTAAGGATTATGCTGCAATGGTTAAGACAGGTGTTAATCCAATTACTAAGGAGCGTCTAACTCTTGACAATGCACCCGATGCTCAATTGGTTGATCCAGTAACAGGTATTCCAGTTCCAACTGATATGCTGGCAACAAAGCGTCCAACATTGGTTGAAACTCAGCGTGCTGGTTATGCTACATCTGCTATAGATTCATCTGAAACATTAATGAAGTTAATTCATAATAAAAAAGCTGATATTGGTCCTTTTAAGGGAACTATTGCTGATGCCGCAGCAAAGTATGGCTTTGGAGATGAATTTAATCAGGAAGTACAAAACTATATTCGTTACTTGCAATCGGCTGCTACAGCCGCTCATACTGGACGTTTTTCAGTTCCAATTTTAGATAAGATGGCTCGTCAGGTTGATGTAAACATGAATTACGATCAGTTTCTTGGAGCTTTGAAGTCAACTAAAGATGTAATGTCGTTGTATGCGGAATCTGGCTGGAAGCCAACTGTAGCTGAATATAAGGCAGCAATAGCGGCTCAAGGAACTACAGCACCAACTAGAGTTGGAGAATTACAGACAGGAATGGTTCCGGGTACCCCCGGTTATCGTGGGACTGCTCGTACTGTTGCTGCCGCTGGTCCTACTGGTGGTGCTGGTGGTCCTGCTCCAATTAGAAAGCGTAATCCTGCAACAAATCAAACGATTGAATGGGATGCAAATAATAAGCAGTGGGTTGATGTAGCTACTAGACAACCAATAGGTGCTCCTACTACCCCTGCTCCGCCTCCACCGAGATAATTATGGCTGATAATCAAGAACAAAATATGCCAGCCGTTCCTGCTGGATTTACTGAAAATGTTCCTGCTCCTCCTTCTGGATTTACAGAGGATGTTTCTGCTGGTGCTGTTCCTACGGCTCCTCCCGGTTTTACAGAGGATGTGTCTCAACCGCAAGATAATAGGAGTTATTGGCAGAGAGCTAGAGAAGCTGTAACTGGTGTAGCTAAAGGTGCTGAAGCTGGTGCTGTTGAAACTGGAATGGGTATTGGTGAATTAGGTCATAGAGCTATTCATGCTGCGCTTCCAGAACGAGCAGCAGAAGTTTTGTCTCCAAGAGCAGGCATGGAAGCTGAACGTACATTAGCTAAACCTGCCTTAGATGTTGCTGCTGAAGCAAAAGCTCATCCTTTTACCGCAGCGGGTATTGGTTACGCAGGAGAAACATTAACTGAATTTTTGCTTGGCGATGCCGCATTAAAAAATCTTAGTGCTGCTGAAAAATTAACACAGGCTGGTAAGATTGCCAGAGTTTTGCAGTCATCTCCTAGATTGACAACTGCTGTTAAACTAGGTGCTGAAGCTATGAGAATGGGTGGTGTTCAAGCTGCTCAGACTTATGCTCGTACAGGAGATGTTGGTGAGGCTGCTAAAACTGGTGCAGAAATGGGAGCAACAGCCGGAGTTCTTGGAGTAGCAGGCAAAGCTATTGGCGCTACAGGAGAACGTTTAGCCGCAACCAGAGGTACGTTAGAAAAGCTTGCTTCTGAGGGAGGAAATGCAGTTGAACCTGAAGTATTGACTGAAACAACTAAGAAAACTATACAACAAGCCGAAAGAGATATGCATGATGCTTATGAGGCTGGCTATCAACAATTGAAAGGATTGATTGGTGATACAACTATTGAAGCATCCAAAAATCCGTTGTCAACGGTTGCTGGTACAGTTTTAAAAACAGAAGAATCGGCAGTTGCAGCCGAGCATCCTTTAGTTTCACAAGCTAAAGGTTTAGTCGGCAAGGGTCTTGATCCTGATGTTAGAGACATGGTTTATAATTTAGCAAAAGGATTAAAGAACGCTGGTGTTGATGATGAAGGCCAAGTAATTAAAATTCCTTCTGGCGATTATGGTATAGACGATTTAATTAAGTTGAGACAGACATTAAGAAGCGTTGCCGATGGGTTTGATTATGGAGACGTTAACGCAAGAACTCTAAGAAAGTTGTTAAAACCAATAAATGAAACGATTGGTGCATTAGCTCAGAAATCAGGTAATTCTGGTGCTCAATCAATTTTTGAGAATATGAATGCTTCTTATGGTAAAATGGCTCAAGTTTTTGAAAACAGTAACTTTATCAATAAGTTAAGTGAAGGTAAATACGATGATGTAGCCAAGGAGTTTTTAAAAGGTGGTCAGGTTAGAGATAAATTAGCTGATTTGTCAACTGTATTAAACCCAACTGAGTTAAATGAATTTGGTAGACAGATTTTTGGACAGATGGAAAAAAATGCTGCTGGTGATCCGGCAGTCTTGATAAACCAATATGGTGTTATGAGTAAGAAACTTGGTGAATCAGGAATGAATGCTTTGTTTGGTGGTTACAGGTCCGCAGGTGAACAGCTTGTTAAAGAGGCTGGACAAGCTAGAACAATGCAAAGAGCAGTTCAAGGGGCTGTATTATATGGTGGTTTTGCTTCTCATATAGCTGCTGTGCAGTATGCTTTGGGTCTTATGGGAATAGCTGAAGCAACAGGTGGAAGGCTTGGTGGTTTAAATGTTCTTCATGCTTTAGCTAATAATCCTACATTATGGAAGGGTCTTGGTACTGCTGGTGCAGTGGCGGCTAAGGCGGCTCCTGTAGCAACCGCTGTGGCTGCACGAGCAGTTCAGCCTGCTATTCAAATGGGAGCAGCACCAGCATCAAGAGCAGCAGCAGAGACTAGGGAAAGAGCAATGCGTGTTTTAGGCGGTGCTCGCGGTCCAATGACTGAGCCTGAAGGTGGAGAATTTGCACCCGGAATTTCCCCCTTGACAAAAGCTCAGTAATATGGTATAATGGAGGATAATGCTTAGGCCGGATGATTTTCAGAAGTCGCAATTGGTTTTAGTTTCTTGGAGATATGGGCAAGAGTATGGTGGTTATCTTCCAGCATTAATGATTATGAATTGTATTGCCAACCGTGTTAAAGGCGGTTGGGGAACATGGCTGGACGTGATAAATCGTATACCTTATTTCTCTGCTCAAATAGAACAACCTACCGGATTTCCTCAAATTTGGCAACCTGATTTTACCAGATTATTACATGAAGTGGAAGGTGTTTACTCCAATGCTGCTAATGATTTAAGCAAGGGTGGATTGTATTGGGCTGATTTAAGACGAGTGGACAATAGTTGGTTCAGGGATCATATTCTTAAATTTCCTGAGATTCATCCACGAATTGTAGAATCCAATTCGTTAGCAATTTTTAAGTAGGAGGGTATCTATATGAAAAATACAGAATTAGCAGTAATATTGGAAAATATTCTCAAGATGCTGAAAGATATTTCTGATAGATTAGAGAAGCTGGAATCAAAACATGCAGTTGAGTATCATTTTCATTCGCACACGAATATTGATACCAATCCGGCTCCAATAATGCCTATGCCAGCGCCAATGCCAAATCCTTATAGTCCTCCTTATTGGCCTACGATAATATGTGAAACTGGATCAATAAGCTCTGGTTCTGGAGACGGCAAGAATTATCAGGTGTACAATGTGGCAGAAATTTCTCAATAGTAGATGGATGTGCAGGAGCACAGTTTTCGCAATATTCTTTTCAATCACTGGATATATATTGGCAACCAAAGGCTTGTTAAATAATGAGTACGTTTTATTAATTGGTGCTATCCAGTCGCTAGTAGTGGTTAGGGCTATTGGTGACGATTATCATCAAAGAAACTGTCAAAAGGACAACAATGGTGAATCACATTAATATACTTTTAGAGTTATATAAAGAGGTAAAATTCTGGCTTCCGCTTTTAATTGGTGTATGGACTATTTTTAAAGGCTATAATTGGTTTATCTCGTTGAAAGAAAATGACTTAAAGCACATTCAGGATAGCGTAAATAATTTGCAATCGGGTCTTGACAACCAGACGACAAAAGTGGTAGAATCTGTTGAAGGACTGAGAGACGACTTTCGTACTTATTTCGCTCCTCCTGTTCGTTCTAAAAAAAGATAATTTGACAAAATCAGTTGTGTATGGTACTATGCAGTTCTAGACAGGAGTGTAATGAATCAGCCAAAGATTTTGTTTTTAGATATAGAAACACTCCCAAACATTAGCTTTACTTGGGGAAAGTATGACCAAAATGTAAATGCGTTTGTTCAAGAATATTGTATTGCGACATTCGCAGCGAAGTGGGCAGATGGTAAAGTTTTCACAAAAGCATTGCCAGATTACAAAGGGTACAAGCCTAAAAGTTATGATGATTTCTTAATTGTTCTGGATTTGTGGAATTTATTGAACACAGCAGACATTGTCGTAGCCCATAATGGAAATGATTTTGATATTAAGATGATCCAAGGTAGGTTCATTTATCATAAGATGAATCCCCCTGCACCATTTAAAAAAGTAGACACTAAGTTAGAAGTCAAGAAGGTTGCTCGTTTCAATTCAAATAAGATGGATGATTTGGGAGAGCTACTTGGTGAAGGTCGTAAGATTAAGACAGACTTTGACTTATGGGTAGGCTGTGTAAATGGTGATAAGGAATCATGGGATAAGATGGTTGCTTACAATAAGCAGGATGTTATTCTATTAGAAAAGGTTTATTACAGATTATTGCCGTGGATGAGTACACATCCTAACATGGCTTTATATGGTTATGAAGGCGGAGCTTGTTGTCCAAAGTGCGGAAGTTTTGATATTGAGTTTCGTGGTTATGCAAATACGTTGACTCGTAAGTATCGTAGATTTGTTTGTAAAAAGTGTGGTGGATGGGGCAGGGTTGTTAAGTGTGAGCCGGATGTTAAAGTTTATACGCATGTAGCTAGAGATTAACAAGGAGGTTAATTGAAAGTCTATTTGGCAGCTATGTTCTCTTTAAAAGAAGAAATGCAAGTCAAGGCCAAGGAATTGCGTGATCTGAAGATTGAAGTCACGTCACGATGGCTTAGGGAAAAGTTGAATTCTAAGGCTGATTTAAACGATACGAGTGATGATAGTAATCGTTATCATGCAAAGTTAGATGTGGAAGATATTGATGCATGTGATACTTTTGTATTACATACAGTCTCCCCATTACAACCAACAAAG
>Ga0187812_1000227_pt1 | contig 20473 bp, 19 predicted proteins | sample NC_S_2_FD_130582 | JGI IMG/M metagenome (GOLD analysis project Ga0187812, IMG submission 130582) | Wetland sediment microbial communities from Neuse River Estuary, North Carolina, USA - ASW-S_2 | ecosystem: Environmental > Aquatic > Freshwater > Wetlands > Sediment | place: USA: North Carolina...
ATGCCTTTGGCGCAGTTAAAGCCGATGTCGCGCTCGCAGGTGAGGTAGGCGAGGTTGTCGCCGGCCAGCAGCGAGACGTCGGGAACGTCGCGCTCGCCGTCAGCGGGAACGCCGGGCCCGGCTTGCCATGCGGGCTTGCTGAAGTTGATGGAAACTCCGCCGCCGCCGGCCAGCGGGCGCCCGTCATAAGGATTCTGGTAGTCGTTCCAGGTGCTTTCGGGAATGTAGCCGGTGGCGTTGTAGTTGGGCGGAGGGAAGTATTGGTATGGGTTGGGCATGATGAATTCCGTTCCGCCCACCGAAACGTTCCACGGCGAATCGCCGATGGCATTTACGCCGTAGCCGAAGCTCAAACCGGTGTATCCGCAGGCGTCGCCGCCGTTGTCGCCGGCTGATACGAACATGCTGATTCCTTCGGCCGCGCCCTGCTCATAGGCCAGGGCATAGAGCGTAACGGAATTGGAGTAGAGGAGGTCGTTGAGCGTCTCGCATCCGCCGTAGCTCAACGAGGTGATGGGCGAAACGTCGTAATCGACGGCGTAAGCGGTGGAAAGATCGATGCCCTGGTTGAACGCGGTGGAGGCGGTGACGATGACGTTCAGGGTGGCGTCGGGAGCCAGGGCGCCGGCGTATTCCACGTCGGAGATGGCTTCAAACTCCTCGCCATCGGAGGCCAGGGGGCCAGGGTCGTCTCCGTTCACGATCACGTTCACGGTGGCGGCAGGAAGCCCTGTCACTGTGCGGAAATCGGTGAGGTCCTGGAGGTTGATGTTGCTCTCCTCGATGAGCGCAACAGACTCGCCCTGGCCATTGACGCCCGCCTTCTGCAGCGGCGCGGCATTGTAGATGGCGGACAGGTCGGCCGGACCGGTGAAGATGTCCTGACCGATGAGGATCTGCGGTTTCGCCGCCGGATGGTTTTGCGGCTTGAATTCCTGGTTGCTGAAAGAGTTGAGGCTGGCGAGACCGCTCACGTCGGGCGCCAGGGCCTTGGGAATGCTGGCCGGCGTGGCGTTGGCGATGTAGGTCTTGCCGCTCACGCTGTAGCGGTGCATCTGGGTCTGGAAGGCCGATTCAACCTGCGCGCTGGTGCCAGTAAAGTAAATGAACTGGCGGCCGGGCGACGACTTGTCGACGGAAAATCCCTGCGACTGGAGCCAGCCAACGATCTTTGCCAGGTCGTCATCGCTGGGGCCGAACTGCTGCCCGAACTCCTCGGGCGTCAGCCACTTGTGGAACTGGGGCGACGTGGAATCCTGCTGGTCGGCGAGCAACTGCTTCAGGGCTGCTTCCTGCTGCGGGCTGCGCTGAAGCAGCAGAATCATGCGTTGGAAGACCTGGCTGCCGCTCACGCGGCCGATATCGTTCTTGGCGGTCGCCAGCGGATGCACGGCGTTGGTAACCGCGCGCTGCGAGGCGACGATGGGAGAGGTCAGGCGGTCCGCCGGCTGCTGCGAGAAGCCCAGGGAACAATAGACGAGAACCAGGACGGTCGCGAAGAGAATCGAGCGACTGGGCAAGTGCATGGATACCTCCGGAAGCAGTGGTTGTGGCGGCCGGGGGGAGCCGCAAAGGGGGTTTGAGCTGGCAAAGGCGAATTGACCGAAAACAGGGCTCCGAAACGATGCCGGTACCCGAAGCAGGCGTTCCCCAGGGAAACTGCTCCGGTCGCAGAAGTGAGGAAAAGGCCCTGGAGGATGAGTCGAAATCAACCTAACCACTTGCCGTCTCAATGTCAAGAAATTTCTAACCCGTCAGCCCGCTTCGGCCGCAGCTGGCCGCCTTTTCAACCGAGCGAAAAGCAGAAAGGGCGCCAGCCGGAGTCCGGCGGCGCCCTCGATGAAGAATTTTTCGGTAAATAGCGCTTACACGAATCTTCCTTCCGCCCGCGCCTGGTTAAGATCGGTGCTGGCGTCGAGCTGCGCCATCAGCCCGCCGCCGCCCGGCGCGACCAGATTCTTCCGGTCGAGTTCACTCTTCTGCCCCTTCTTGTGCTTGGAATCGACCTGGAGCGTGAGCGTCTGCTGCTTCTTATCGCGCAGGATAGTCACCTGCACCGGTTTGCCCTGGTTGGAGCGCAGCGCGCGATCCCAGTCCGCCGAGGTGGCGATGGAATCCGCGCCCACCTTCAGGATCACGTCGAAAGCCTGGAGGCCGGATTTCTCGGCTTCGCTTTTGCGCGCCACCTGCTTTACCATCAGGCCGCTTTCGACACCCAGATGCGCAGCCATTTGCGGCGTGAGCGGTTCCACCAGGGCACCCACCTTGAGGGTGCTGCCAAAGGAGGGCAGGTGAAATCCGCTGGGCATGGAGTCGCCGGAGAGGAAGCCCATCACCGGCGCGTTGCCGGTGGTTCCCAGCTTGTGCCACACGCTTTGCTCCATGGCCTTGCTGTCCACCAGTTCGATGGCCACCGTTTGCAACACCCCGTCGCGGCTGATCTGCAATGCGATTTTCGAGCCGGGCGACATCCCCTTCAGGATGCGACGGAAAGCGTCGGCGTTCTCGACATTTTGCCCGTTGAGTTGCAGGATCACATCGTTGACGCGCAACCCGGCCTGCCCGGCCGGGGCATCGTGATCGATCATGGTGATCACCGCGCCATGCGTGTCCTTGAGCTTAAGCTCCTGCTGCCGGCCGGCATCGATGTCCGCGAAGCCCACGCCCAGGTAGCCCTGCGCAGGGGCCGCGGCGTGGGCGCTTTCATCTACGAAGAACGGAGTAAGCTGCTGCGCCTGCGCGCGAGCCACGGCGGGGGCGATGGCCAGTCCCGCTGCGAGCGCCACCAAGGTGAAATACGGCCTCAAGTGCTTCATTGCATCCTCTCCAACTACAGCGGAGTTAGCGTTGTTAGCGGTGTTAGTGTTCGCTCCGCTCCCGCCAATCCTTCGAATTCGCAGACTCTGCTGACTCATTTGCCAGCGCCGCTAACCCCGCTCACAACGTTAGCCCCGCACTCACTGAATCTCCGGAACCTGGCTCAATATCTGCCGCGAAACGAAGCGGATATGAGGATTGTCGTCCGAAGTGGAAACAGTATTCAAAACCTGGCGCACGCTGGTATCCGCCTCCACCGGCGCCAGCATGCTGATGCTGGCGCTGCGGATCTTGGGATCGGTGTCGTTCATCAGCGCTTCCAGCACCGCGTCGCGCACGCGCACATCCTCGGCCACGTATGGTTCGAGGCCCGCCAGCGCCTGCTCTCGCACTTCGGGGCTGGCATCGTAGCGCAGCGCCACTATGAGCGCATCGCGAATCCCCGACGGCCGGCAGCTATGGCCGGCGAGGCACTCCGAGGCCAGCAGCTTTACCGAGTCGTCACGTACTCGTGCGGAGTTCGGATTCTCGGTGCCGATCATCAGCAACTGGCGGATTGCAGGATCGTCGAGCGAGCCCACGATGTGGTGGGGCATCACCTCGTTGTAGGTGACGTCGACAATTTCGCCGCCCGGCCGGCGCACCACGCTGGACACGCTGGCGACATTGCTAAGCTGCGGCTGCGCCGCATCAGCCTGCGGCGACTGGGAAGCGACCACCGCCGAAGCTGTGGGCGGTGGCGTGCTCCGCGGCGTGGCGCGATGCTGGGCATACCGATAGCCGCCGAACCCGCCGGCGCCTGCGCCCAGCACAAGCACCAGTGCAGCCGCCAGCGGCGCCGACTGCAATCCCGCAAGGCCGTTGCGCAGCTTTTGTGCAAAACGCTCGTACCAGCGCCGCGGCGGCAGCGCGTCCAGCGCCTCATCCAGCCGCATGCGCGCGCGGGCAATCAGATTGGGATCGGGCTCCTGGACGGGCAATGCCGCGGCGAGCACCTGAACGGCGAGCACCTGCTCGCGCTCCCGCCGGCAATCCAGGCAACTTTCCATGTGGCGCTCCAGCTCATGGACCTGCTCGTCCGGCAGTTCCCCATAGGCCGCCGTTACTATCCGCTCGTGTGCCACTTCGCAATTCATGGTTACGTCCTTCAGCCTCAAAAAACAGCGTTCAGCTTTCAGCTCTCAGCTTTGAGCCTTCCGCTCATCTCATTAAGTGGATGAGCTTGGTAGTTCAAACCGATAGCTGACAGCCGATGGCTGACAGCTATCTCAATTCCGCCAACTGCGCGCGCAGTTTTTTCGTCGCTCTGAAGAGCGTATTTTTGGCGGTTTCTTCCGTGGTATGCAGCATCTCGCCGATGGTGCGCAGGCGGAGACCCTGGTAATGCTTCAACTCGAAAACCATGCGTTCGCGCGGCGTCAGCTTCTCGAGCGCCGCCTGAATCCGCTCACCGAGCAGCTTGCGGTCCAACTCGCGGGCGGGGTTCGAAAAGGAGCGATTGTCGCTGACCGAGGCCAGCACGTCGATCTCATCGCCGCTGCGGTCAATGACCACGGCATGATCTTCGCGGCGCGTCTTCTTGCGCCGCAACTGGTCAAGACAGAGATTGGTGACGATGCGATAAATCCAGGTGTAGAAAGAGCACTCGAAGCGGAAGTTGCCGATGTACCGGTAGGCCTTGAGAAACGCCTCCTGGTAGATATCCTCGGCGTCGTGCTCGGAGCCGGTGAGGTGCAGCGCCAGGCGCAGCACCTGATGCTCGTACTGCCGCACCAAGGCGTCGAAAGCCGTCCGCGAACCGGCTTGCGCCTCGCGGATCAAGTCCATCTCCTCGGCGCGATTCTGCAGACGGTCCTGGGTCCGGCCCGCCCTTTCCCGGTTGGCTCCGCCAATTGCTTTCGAAACAGCCATGCCTGGAGAGGATTGTACCCTCCGGCCTCCGGGCCATGCGAAAGCCCTGCCAGCCGGGCTCAGGGGTAAGGCATCTGTCGCCATAGACGCTCCGCTTGGGATTCGCGCCGGCCGGCTAAATGCTCCGGTCCGACCACAGCTTTCTGTCGCTAATAGACGCGGGCAGGCCGATTTAGTCATACGGCCGGGAGCGGGAAGGCAGGACCAGGGACTGAGGGATTGCGGTTGGGCGGGTCGAAGCAGCAGACTGGAGACAAATGGGTTCGTTTTCTTCGATCGGGATGCTGGCAGGTCTGGGCGCTGCGGGGCTGGGCCTGGCGGCCGGCGGATGTGCCTATGCGGCCGTCTGGCCGGGCTCGCGCATTTTTGGCGAAGCGCTGATCGCGCTGCGGCGGCCCGGCGAGCTGGCGCTGACCTTCGACGACGGGCCGAACCGTACCTGGACGCCCAGGTTGCTGGACGTGCTGGCGGAGCACGGGGTGCGGGCGACGTTTTTTCTGCTGGGCAGCCGCGCGCAGGCTGAGCCGGAGATGGTGCGGCGCATGGCGGCAGCCGGCCATTTGATCGGTAACCATTCCTGGTCCCACCCGAACCTCGCGCTCAGCAGCCGCGCTCGCATCCGCGAGGAGCTAACGCAGGCCTGGGACATGCTGGAACAGATTATGGGCGCGCCGGTGCGTTTTTTCCGCCTGCCCTTCGGCGCGCGCCGCCCGGCAACGCTCTGCATCGCCCGCGAGCTGGGCATGACGCCCGTGCTGTGGAACGCGATGACCTCCGACTGGAGCGAGCCTTCGGGTGAGCGCATCGCTGCGCAGCTCTCCGCGAAGATCGACCGGCTCAGGCGGCGCGGATGGGCGGCCAACATTGTGCTCCACGATGGCGGCCATCTGGATGGCGCGGCCAATCGGGGGCCGTCGCTGGCAGCGGCGGGGCTGCTGGTGGCGCGGTACAAGGCGACGCACCGGTTTGTGACGGTGGACAGGTGGGCCATATGACGTTTTCTGGATGGCCGGGCTGTCGGTCGCTCTATTCATGTTCACAGGGTTTGCATTTGTGTGCGCGTGGGGTCTTATCTTCCGGAATCATTTCGGCCTTAACTCCTGGACGTTACTCCTCTTGATGGTTTGGGGGGCTCGGTTCCTGTTTGTTTGCCTGCGATCTGCCATTCGATATGGAGATCCCGCCGCGCATATCACAGGTGCGGAATCGAATTCGCGGCGCTAGAATGGAAGAAGCGGCATGACCCTCCACCAGCCCATTCCGGCCCTCCTCTAGCGGCGCCCGCCGCATACACCTGTTCTGCGCCTTACACTTTCATTTCACTTTTTCACCCCTTCACCTTTCAAAAAACCCGGCCCTGCGATGGGGCCAGGAGCTCAGTAATGATCGACCGCCTGGAACAAATGGAGCAGCGCTACAACGAGCTGCAATCGCAGTTCGCGCTGCCCGAGGTGTTGAACGACCACGAAAAGTACCAGAAGACCGCCAAGGCGCTGCGCGAGATTGAGGCGCCGGTGGAGAAGTACCGCGAGCTGAAGCAGGTGCGGCAGGGCCTGGCCGAGGCGCGCGCGATGCTCAATGAGAGCGATGCCGATCTGCGCGCCATGGCGCAGGAGGAGATTGCCGCGCTGGAGCCGCGCGTCGAGCCGCTCGAAGAAGAGCTCAAGATCATGCTGCTGCCCAGGGACCCCAACGACGAGAAGAACGTGATCCTCGAAATCCGCGCTGGGACGGGCGGCGACGAGGCCTCGCTCTTCGCGGCGGAGGTCTTCCGCATGTACACGCGTTTCGCGGAGCAGAAGCGCTGGAAGGTGGAAGTGCTTTCGGTTTCGGAATCGGGTGTAGGCGGATACAAAGAGGTAATCGCCATCATCGAGGGCGAGCGCGTCTACTCGCAGCTCAAATATGAGAGCGGTGTGCACCGCGTGCAGCGCGTGCCGGCGACGGAAACGCAGGGCCGCGTGCACACCTCGGCGATCACGGTGGCCGTGCTCCCCGAGGCCGAGGAAGTGGACATCAAGATCGAGGCGAAGGATCTGCGCATCGACACATTCTGCTCGTCGGGGCCGGGCGGGCAGAGTGTGAACACCACGTATTCGGCAGTGCGCATCACGCACCTGCCGACAAACACTGTGGTGAGTTGCCAGGACGAGAAGTCGCAGATCAAGAACCGCGAGAAGGGCATGCGTGTGCTGCGCTCGCGGCTTTACGAAGTGGAGCAGGAGCGGCAGAACGCCGAGCTGGCCGCAGCCCGCAAGTCGCAGGTGGGCTCGGGCGACCGCAGCGAGAAGATCCGCACCTATAACTTCCCGCAGAACCGGTTGACGGATCACCGCATCGGTCTCACGCTGCACCAGCTCGACCTGATCATGGAAGGCAAGCTGCAGCCCATCGTCGATGCGCTCATCGCGCACTACCAGGCGGAGCAATTGAAGGCGGGCGGCGAGCAGGCGGCGTAAGCTCGAACCAATGCAGCCGACCGAATTCAGCCGCTCGAAGATTCGCTCCCTAATCGCCGATGGGGAGCACACACTTGCTGCCGGCCCTCATCCGGAGCGTGCGCGGATGGATGCTGAATTGCTGCTTCTGCACGTTTTCCGAAGAACGAATCCTGAACGGAATCGCGCCTGGCTTCTTGCACACTTGAATTCGCCGACCATGCCAAAGGTGGGGGCCGAGCATCGAGCTCTGGTCCAGCGCCGGCTCGCCGGCGAGCCCATCCAGTACATCACCGGGGAAACGGAATTCTTCGGGCTGCCGTTTCGCCTAACGCGCGAGGTGCTGATACCGCGGCCGGAGACGGAGCACTCCGTCGAGAGAGTGCTGGAGCTGACGGCTGGCCGCGCCGCGCCGCGCATCGTGGATGTGGGCACGGGATCGGGCTCGATTGCCGTGGCGCTGGCGCATCGAATGCCGAATGCGTCGATTACGGCAATCGATATCTCGGCGCATGCACTGTCGCTGGCGCAGGAAAACGCGGAGCGGAATGGTGTCGCGAACCGCCTTCGCTTCCTGCACGGCGATCTGCTGGCGCCTGTAGCCGGCGAACGATTCGAGATTGTCGTCTCGAACCCGCCGTATGTCGCCGAGGCCGATCGCGCGTCGCTCTCCGTCGAAGTCCGCGAGTACGAGCCGTCAACGGCGCTCTTCGCCGGCGACGATGGGTTGGCGAGCTATCGCCGGCTGATCCCGCAGACATATAGCGCGCTGACCGCCGGTGGATGGCTCGTGCTGGAGATCGGGTTTGGGCAGGACGCGGCGGTGCGCGCGTTGCTTGAAGCGGCCGGCTTCAGCGAGATTGGCTTTACAGCCGATCTGCAAGGGATTGCACGCGTGGCGTCGGCGCGGCGGCTGTGATACAGCTGAGCGCGGCTTACTTTGTTGATTCAGCGCGGGTCTGGAGACCAGCGCTACAAGATTGCTGAACTACTTCGCCCGGCCGGTCTTATTCAGGTCGCGGAAGAAACCCAGGTCGCGGTTCTGGAGCATCTTGGTAATGTAAGCGATCTGGCCGTAATGCGAGGCGAAGTGCTCGATGCAGTGGAAGATGGCGTAGAGTCCTGTCGCCGTGTAGCCCTGAATCTCGTAGGTCGCGAGCAGATCGGCCTCGCTGAGCCGCGCCAGCGTCGCGCCGGCTTCTTCCACCGTTGCGGCCAGGCGCGCCAGCAGTTCCGCAGCTGTCGCACCTTCCCGCGTGCTGAACTCGAGCGGCCTGTCGCGCGCGTCCTGCTTGCGATTGAAGGCAGCTACGATCCACTGGCCAACGTTGCCATTGAGGTGCAGCAGCAGGTTGCCGATGCTGTTGCTTGAGTCGTTGGGGCGCCACCAGAGCTGTTCCTCGGTGAGCGAGCAGGCGCACTGGCTCAGTCGCGGCCAGTGTTCATCGAGGAGGCTTTTGCGGGCGGTGGAGAGGAAGATCTGAGCGATTTCTGCGGGCATGGGCGATCCTCGTCTCGTGACTCGTGGTTCATGATTCGTGAACTGCCCACGATCCACGTACCGCGAATCACAAGCCACGGTTAAAGCAACTCGTAGCCGGCGAACCAGTAGGCGATCTCGAAAGCCGCCGTCTCCTCGGCGTCGGAGCCGTGGATGGCATTTTCCTGGATCGACGCGGCGAACTTTTTGCGGATGGTGCCCTCCTCGGCGTTGGCCGGATTGGTGGCGCCCATCAACTTGCGCAGGTCAGCGATGGCATTATCCTTCTCCAAAACCAATAAAACAAGGGGGCCCGAGGACATGAAATCGGTGAGCGCAGCGAAGAACGGCCGCTCGCGGTGAACGTAGTAGAAGCCCTCGGCCTCGGCCTTGGAGATGGACTGCTTTTTGATAGCGGCGATGCGGAAGCCGGCGTTGGCGATTTCGGCCAGGATGGCGCCGGTATTGCCCGCGCGAACCGCGTCGGGCTTGACGATGCTGAAGGTACGTTGCAGCACTGGGGTCGTACTCCTGAAGGGAAAATGTTCCGCTCTTTATTGTAAAAGACAGTGGACAGTGGAGTTTGGACGGCGGACCGTGACCGGCTATTCGCGGCGCAGGCGGGCGATGAGTTTCTGCTTTGCCTCCGGCCACTCGGCGGCGACGATCGAATAACGGTACGAATCGCGGGGGATGAAGTCGGCGGCCATGCGATGGGAGCGCAGTACGCCCTCGAACTTCCCGCCGATGCGCTCGATGGCTGCCTGGGAGCGTTTGTTGCGCGCGTCGGTGTGCAGGCAGACGCGCAGCGCCTGCCAGGTTTCAAAGGCGTGCGTGAGCATCAGCAGCTTGGCCTCGGTATTGAGGGCGGTGCGGATGGCGTCGGCAGCGAGCCAGGTGTAGCCGATCTCGCAGGCGTCGGGCGTGCTGCGGCCGTGGCGCGCATGTCCCACGGGCCACGCCCAGCGCTCGATTTGCCAGAAGCGCGTTGAGCCGACGACTTTGCCATCGCTTAGCCGCACAGTCGCAAAGGGAATGGCGGTGCCTGCGTCGCGCCACGCCAGCGCGGTCTGGATATAGGCACGCGCTGCGTCGATGCTCTGCGGGATCGGGCTCCATGCATAGAGCGCGGAGTCCGCGCCCGACGATGCCGCGGCCAGCGCCTCGGCGTGGGGCAGCTCAAGCGGCTCCAGCCGAACGTGCTTGCCGGTGAGAACGGGGAATTCAGGGCTCATGATCGCCAGTGTAAGGGGCATAAGGCCCTTTCACAATCCATGTGTGGCCGAGCTGCCGATGCGAGTTCTTCCGATTCGAAGGCCAGAGCATTATTCAGACGAAGAGCGAAGAACTGCGCTCCGCCGCGTCAGTATTTCGGCACGGATGGGTCGACGTCGTTCGACCAGGCAATGATGCCGCCGGCCAGGTTGGAAACCTTCGCGTAACCCTGTTGCGCCAGGAACTCGGCGGCGCGCTGGCTGCGCCCGCCCATCTTGCAGTGGACCACGATCTCGCGATCGCGCTCGATCTCGCCGAGCCGCTGCGGCACTTCGTTGAGCGGAATCAGGCGGCCGCCGATGTTGGCGATCTGGTACTCGAAGGGCTCGCGCACGTCGAGGACAAGCAGGTCATCGCCTGTGTCGAGGCGCTGTTTGAGCTGGGCGGGGGAAATCTGGGGAATGCCGTTCATCAACGTTGTCTCCTGGGTGGTGGGCGCGAGGCCGCAGAATTGTTGATAGTCGACGAGCTGCCTGATGGTGGGGCTGGCGCCGCACACCGGGCAGTCGGGATTCTTTCGCAGCTTGAGCTCGCGGAAGCGCATGGCCAAAGCGTCAACCAGCAGCAGGCGGCCGGCCAGCGAGTCGCCTTTGCCGAGGATGAGCTTGATGACCTCGGTTGCCTGGATGACGCCGAGCAGACCGGGCAGAATGCCCAGCACGCCGCCCTCCGCGCAGCTCGGAACAGTGCCGGGCGGAGGCGGCTCGGGATAAAGGCAGCGATAGCATGGACCTTCGCGCGTAGCGAAGACGCTGGCCTGGCCCTCAAACCGGAAAATCGATGCATATACGTTGGGCTTGCCAGTGAGCACGCAGGCGTCGTTCACGAGGTAGCGCGTAGGGAAGTTGTCGGTGCCGTCGGCGACGATGTCGTAGCCGCTGACGATCTCAAGCGCGTTGGCGCTGGTGAGCATTGTTGCGTGCTTGACGATATTGAGCGACGGATTCAGCGCGGCAAGTTTTTCGGCGGCGGAGTCGAGCTTGGGGCGGCCGATGTCGCGTGTGGAGTGGATGATCTGGCGGTGCAGGTTGCTCGCGTCGACGACGTCGAAATCGACCAGGCCGAGCGTGCCCACGCCGGCCGCGGCAAGATACAGCGCCAGCGGCGAGCCCAGCCCGCCCGTGCCTACGCAGAGCACGCGCGCGGCTTTCAGCCGCTGCTGCCCCTCCATGCCGACCTCGGGCAGGATGAGATGGCGGGCGTAGCGGGCCAGCTCGGCGGAGTCGAGCCCAGGGAGCGGCGCAGTTGCAGAATGGGCCATGGTGCGTTTCGCGTCTTGGACGTGCGAGGTTGCGGCCGGGGAAGGCGCGCTGCATTCAGGGTACCGCACGAATCATGAGTTGCGAATCGCGATTTCCTCCTCCTCGAAGCGCTTGTCTTCTTCGCTTGTGCCGGCGAGGCGGAAGGAGCGGGTCTGGGCGGCTTTGCCGTGCGCGACTCCGGTGATGACGTAGCTGGAGCCGAACCAGTGGGCTTCGTTCAGGTCGGTGGGGGACCATTGCGCGGGGTGGTCGGGGTGCGAGTGGTAGAAACCGGCGATTTCGAGCCCGTGCTGGCGCGCTCCACGGGCGATGCGCACCAGTTCGGCGGGAGTGATCTCGTAATGCGTGCGGGTGGACGCGGCGCTTGCGTTTTCCGCGCGGATTGCCGCAACCACCTCCCACCCGTCCGGCATGGCGCGGCCCAGCAGCGCACCGCAGCACTCGCGCGGGTAAGCTTCTTCGCCGTGAGCGCGAAGGGCGTTGTAGATGAGGCGGGGAATATGGAGGGTGGTCACAGTGGTCAGTGCTTAGTGGTTCACGGTTCGTCAGCGATCGGCGATTTAGGCCGGAATTCCCATTTCTGGAACGCGAAGCCTGCTTGCCCGCTCCCTAGCAGCCTTGCTCCGTGCCGGGCCGCTATGCGAGATTGAGAAGGAGCGGAGGATGCGGCGCACTCCCATCCTCGCAGACTGGAAGGCCATGCTGAAACGGAAAAACCGCTACCCCGGATTCGACGAAACGCTCGACGTGCTCCGCGCGCACGGATTTACCGTTACGCCTTTTGAGGGTGTCGCGGGCGGCGTGCTGGCGATCAAGAGCGGCGTGGGAGCGGTGCTGGCGCCGGCCGAGGGCGCGTCGGCGGCCTTCGCGGCGCGGCCGGGCGTGATGGTGCAGGGCGAAATTGCGCGGCTGGTCGATCGCGGCTACCAGAAGTTCGTCAAGACCTCGAAGTACGAGCTGCCGGCCACGTCGGCGCAGTTGCACGCCATCCACGCGTTCAGCGAAGAGCTGAAGGACCTGACCGGGGGCATCAGCCTGTATAACGAGTCGCTGGGAACGACGAGCGACCGCTACCTCTACGACCGGCTGAAGGGCCGGGAAGTAGCCCAGCCCCGGGCCACGCGGCCCTGGGAGCTGGGCGCGGGGCACTGAGCGGCCGCGGGATTCTCCGGGCCGGTTCTCCGCGCCATTTCTCGCTAATCGAAATCAATAGCCATGCCGATGATGCCAGTGTCGGTGTGCGGCGCCGTGTCTCGGCGCGTGGGCGACCCGCGCGGGAGCGAGGACGGAGCCGGGTGGAAAATGGCGCAGCAGATCCAGTTCGACGACCTGGAGTACGAGGTGCGATGCCGCCAGGACGAGCGTCGCGCCAAGCCGCGGCTGCGCTGCAAGGGGGTGGCCGAGATCATCATTCTCTCCATCCGGAAGCGGATGAACGGCACGCTGCTTGACCTGAGCGTAAACGGATGCTGCATCGAAACCACGGAGCCGATGCCGCCGATTGAGCAGCCGGGCGTGGAGGTGGTGTTTACGGTGAACGGCTTTACCCTGCGGCTGGCGGGAGTGGTGCGCAACGTGCGGCAGGGGCATCGCGCGGGCATTGAGTTCATCGACGTGACCGCGCGCAAGGCGGAGCAGATCAAGGAACTGGTGAAGGAGCTTTTGGTGCGCGAACATGAGTGCAAAGCCAGCGCGGAGCCGCTCGCGGAGGGTGCGGCCTAGCGCCGCCGTGCGCGTTCGCGCTGCAATTCGCGGTAGAGATCGCTTTTGGCCACACCGCGCTCGCGGGCCAGGAGCTTGAGAGCCTCTTTTTCGTCGATGCCGCTTTCGGCCTGCATCCGGGCGAGGCTGGCGGAGACACTTTCGCGGGAGGCCAGAGCGACTGCCTGCGCCGCGGCCGGCGCCTCGATCAGCAGCGTGATTTCGCCGCGGATGCGCTGGCGGCCGGCTAACTCGCGGCGCAGCTCGGCCACGGTTCCGTGCAGGAACTCCTCGTGCAGCTTGGTCAGCTCCCGCGCAATCACAGCCGGGAGCGCCGGTCCCCAGATGGCCTCGATGTCAGCCAGAGTTTCGACGATGCGATGCGGAGCTTCATAAAAGATGAGGGTGCGGGGCGCTTCACGCGGCGTGCGAGCCAGGTCTTCGAGACGCGAGCGGCGCGCGCCGGCCTTTTCAGGCAAAAAGCCCAAAAACTCAAACTCGGCGGTGGGCAGGCCGGAGGCGACGAGGGCGCTGATCGCGGCGTTGGCGCCGGGGATGGGAATCACGGGCAGGCCCGCGGCAATCGCTTCGCGCACCAGCAAACTGCCGGGGTCGCTGACGGCGGGCGTGCCGGCGTCGGAGACGAGGGCGATGGCCTGCCCGGCCTTTATGTTTTGGAGGAGTTCCGTGGCACGGGTGCGCTCATTGTGTTCGTGGCAGCTCACGGACGGCGTGGCGATTTGGAAGTGGTTGAGGAGCTTCTGTGTCTGGCGGGTGTCTTCGCAGGCGATGCGGTCGGCGCGGCGCAGCACGTCGAGGGCGCGCAGGGTGATGTCACCGAGGTTGCCGATGGGGGTGGCAACGAGGTAGAGGCCCGGCTTCAGCGCTGCGGGCTCTCTCGTTTCCCAAGTCTCAAAATCGAGACCTGGGGCACCCCGATCGTCAGAGATGCCGGACATAACGCCGCTATTCTCCCGATTGGCTGTCGAGGCGGCGTTTTTCCGCGAGCAGCGACATGGAGCTCATCAGGTTTTGCACGCTGACGATGCCGACCACGCGGCCGCTTTCGGCCACCGGAATGAGCGAGAGGCCCTGGCCGGCGGTGAGACGGCGGATGGTGGTGCCCAGCGTGTCTTCGGGCCGGGCCACCTGGAAGGCGCGGGACATGACGGATTGCACGTAACCGTTGCCGTCGTGGCGCAGCGCGTCCACAATGCGCTGGCGCGAGACGATGCCGACGAGCTGCGGGCCGCGGACGACGGGAAACTCCTCCTGCAGCGAGTGCACGCAGCGGGCCAGAGCGTCGGCCAGCGTGTCGGAAGGCGAGAGCGTGGCGAAGTCGGTGAGCATGACCTCGCTCATGCGCACGGTGTCGACGACCGACTGGAAGAAAACGCCCTGGTCCTCAATCTGCGCGCCAATCATGATGAAGAAGCCGGCGAGGACGATCCAGGGGTTGTGCAGCAGCATGCCGCCGAGCAGTGCGGCCAGGGCAACCGCCTGGCCAAGCCCCGCGGCGGCGCGGGCGGCCAGCGCAAATCCGTGGCGGCGGGCGAAGTTGGAGCGGATGAGGCGGCCAAAATCCAGCGGATAGGCGGGGACGAAATGCAGCAGGCCAAGGAAGACCTGCATCCAGACCAGGCTGAGCAGCAGGTGGTCCGCAGTGAGGAACGGAGGAGCGAGAAGATTGATGCCGCCGCTGGCGCCCAGGATGATGGCGGCCAGGGTGAGCGCGGCCAGCAGATTGGCGAGCGGGCCGGCGAGCGCCATGGCGAATTGGCCGTAGCCCTGGCTGGCGTGCTCCTGGCTCTCGGGATTGGCATAGGCGTAGAGGCCGCCGAAGGGCATCAGCAGTACAGCGCGCAGCCGCAGGCCGAACCAGGCGGCTGTCAGCAGGCGAGCAATTTCACGCGTGATGACGGCGAGCACGAGGATGAAGAAGAGGCCCACGCCGCGCCACCAACGGTCGGTGCCGCTGATTCCGAGAAAGACGAAGATCAGCAGGGGGAAGAAGAGATGCAAGCGCATCTCCACACCCATCCATCGCCCCAGCGGAATCGACCAGCCTCGCATTTCTACATTGTAGGGGAACAGCCGTGGTTCAGGGTTCAGGGATCAGTTGATTGTGAGCAGGCGTCGGGCGCCGGCTATCGGCTGAAACCTGTAACCCGTGACCTGTCACCCAACCCCTGACCCCTGCTTTATCCTTGTCTGCGATGCGGGTAATTGCCGGAACCTACCGGTCCCGGGCGCTGAAGGCGCCGGAGGGGCTGGCCACGCGGCCGACCAGCGACCGGCTGCGCGAGACGCTGTTCAACGTGCTCGCGCCACGGATCGAGGGCGCGGCCTTTCTCGACTTGTATGCCGGGTCGGGGGCGGTGGGCATCGAGGCGCTGAGCCGCGGGGCGGGGCGCGTCGCGTTTGTGGAGCGATCGGAGGCGGCGTTGGCGGTGCTCAGGGAAAATTTAGAGAAGCTGGGACTGCGGGGCACTGCGCGGGTGCATGCGGTGAGCGTGAGCGCGTTTCTAAACCGGGCTGCTGCTGGTCCAAAACCAGAACGCCACGAAGTGGTCTTTTTGGATCCGCCGTACGACGGTGCGGAGGAATACGCACGAACGCTTGGTCTCCTGGGCGGCGCCGCACAAGAATTGCTGGCCGAGGGCGCGGTGGTGGTGGCCGAGCATCGGCGCAAGGCGCGGCTGGAGGATCGCTACGGCGCGCTGGTCCGGACCCGGCTGCTGGAGCAGGGCGACGCGGTGCTGAGCTTTTATGCGGCGGATTGAACCACGACAGGACCCCTGCCTCTGCTCGCTCAATCACTTGTGCGCAAGATCACTTTCATGTGCGTTGACAGAGGCGCAAAGTTGGAGGAAAAATGGCGCGTCGAAAAAAACGGCATTGTTCAATCATTTTTTCGAGGGGAGGAAACGTGAAACAGGCAGGGAAATGGCAGGTTTTGGTCGCCTTGGGCATGCTGGGAGCGGGGCTGGTGCTGGCGGGGTGCAAGTCGGCGCCGCCGCTGACCAAGGACCAGGCGCTCGCGTTGATTCAGGCAAAATACGATTCCATGCCGCCGGCGGCGGCCAGCATTGCGGTGAACGATACGGGCATGCAGGAAGGCGTTTCGGCCAAGTACTGGGTGGGGACGAAGCGGTACCCCAACGGCTACTGGGGCGATTTTCAGCTCACCCCGGACGGCAAGAAGGTGGTGAGCCTGGTGGGCGGGGGCGATGTGATTCAGTGGCGGCCAGAGAGCCCGAAAGATCCGCACTATGCCATCGGGGTGATGACAGTTGCCGTTAATCACTTGAAAGCAAGGGACATCGGCGACATCCAGGACCAAGCCGGCGGGGGCAAGGCAGCCGAATACACCGAGGACGTGGTGTTGACAGGCGTCCCTGACGCGCTGCAGGGGATAGCGCACAACCCCGGCAACCGGCTCAGCACCGCGCGGACCGCAACCTTCGTGCTAAGCAACGGCGCCTGGACGTTGCAGTCGGTCGACTGAAAAGGCAGCTTTTAGCTCTCAGCTTTCAGCTATTGGCTTACATCGCGGCAAGAGAAGTTATTGCGGCGGGGCCCGTGCGCGAATGTCCGGTGGTTGATAGCTGAAAGCTAAGTTTGACCCCACTCGTTCTTTTTGATACTGTAAGAAGGTTCGCAAGAACGCGTCTTTTGTTGTGTCTGTAGCGGGAGAGGCGTCGGAACGATCCGCGGCATCAGCTTAGGATTGGTTCCCCGGGTCAGGCGAAGTTGGCCGGCCGGACAAGTCCCGGATTTAGCTCTCATCTTGCGGAGGGCAGCCGGGGTCCCCAACGACGGGCTTTTTGTCGATGGGGTGGAAAGATGTCAGGTCGAATCGGTGCCCGCGCGTTCCCCACCTTGGAGGGCTATGCGGGCCGGAAACGGCGAAACGGAGCTGGCCCCGTCACGGCGGGCGCTCGGCCACCGTCCCGGTTCTCGTCTGAGATGGGAAGTTGAGCAGACGCGAAGCAGGTGTTGGGCTTCTGCGTGTTTGGCTGGCTGGAAGGCCTGTCCAAAACCAGAACCGCGGGAAGTGCTGCGGTTCAAATGAAGTTGGCGGTTGCGCGAAGGAGTATTGGTTTGCCTACGTTTAATCAGCTTGTCCGCAAGGGGCGCACGGCGCCTCGCTACAAGACGGCGTCGCCGGCGTTGCAGGCCTCGCCGCAGCGGCGCGGCGTATGCACGCGCGTGTATACGCAGACGCCCAAGAAGCCGAACTCGGCGCTGCGCAAGGTGGCTCGCGTGCGGCTGACCAACGGCATCGAGGTGACCACGTACATCCCCGGCATTGGCCACAACCTGCAGGAGCACTCGATTGTGCTGATCCGCGGCGGCCGTGTGAAGGATCTTCCCGGAGTCCGCTATCACGTGGTGCGCGGAACGCTGGATTCGGTGGGCGTGGCCAACCGCAACCAGAGCCGGTCGAAATACGGAGCCAAGCGCGCCAAGGGTGGCGCGGCGAAAAAATAGCTCTTAGCTGTCAGCTATCAGCTTTCAGCTTGTGCCGTGGTGGGTTGAGTTGATGTGGCTGGCGCGAGCGGGATGAAGCTAATAGCTGACGGCTGATAGCTGAAAGCTGTTTTTGAGGAATTTATGCCGAGAAAAGGGCACATTGCGAAGCGGGAAGTGGCGCCGGACCCGGTTTACGGATCGACGCTGGTAACCAAGTTTGTGAACTCGATGATGTGGGGCGGCAAGAAGTCGACCGCGCAGTCCATCTTCTACCAGGCCATGAAGAACCTTGAAGAGAAGGGTGGCGGCGACGACGCGCTCAAGCTGTTCAAGAAGGCGGTCGAGAACTGCAAGCCTCTGCTCGAGGTAAAGACCCGCCGCGTGGGCGGCGCCAACTACCAGGTGCCGATCGAGGTCAATCCCGAACGCCGCACCTCGCTGGCGATTCGCTGGCTGATCACCTACGGTCGCAGCCGTGGCGAGAAGGGCATGACCGACAAGCTGAGCAATGAGCTGCTCGATGCGGCCAACGGCCGCGGCGCGGCGATGAAGAAGAAGGAAGACGTGCACCGCATGGCCGAGGCCAATAAGGCGTTTGCGCACTACCGGTGGTAGGAAAGCAGCGACCGAGGGACCGAGGGAACAAGGGACCGAGGAACTGCATGGAGAGATTGGAAGTTTGAAGCCGGCCTGTAAGGCGTGTCCGGCGCGGCAGCAGCAAGCAGGCTGCCGGAGATTTTAAGTAACCGCGGAAGGCTCGTCTCAGGGAAGAGATGGGGAACCGCAAGGATGATTTGACCGTGGCTCGCACAATCCCTCTGAATCGTTGCCGGAACATCGGAATCATGGCGCACATCGACGCCGGCAAGACGACAGCGACAGAGCGCATCCTGTTTTATACGGGCATCACGCACCGCATCGGCGAAGTGCATGAGGGCACGGCGACCATGGACTACATGGAGCAGGAGCAGGAGCGCGGCATCACCATCACGTCGGCGGCCACCACCTGCATGTGGCGCGACGTGCGCGTCAACATCATCGACACGCCGGGCCACGTGGACTTCACCGCGGAAGTGGAGCGGTCGCTCCGGGTTTTAGATGGCGCGGTGGCGCTGTTCGACTCGGTGAGCGGCGTGCAGCCCCAGACCGAGACGGTATGGCGGCAGGGCGATAAGTACAAAGTTCCGCGCATCTGCTTCGTGAACAAGATGGACAAGAACGGCGCCGACTTCGAGCACGTTCTGGAGACCATCCGCAAGCGGCTGGGCGCGCGGCCAGTGGCTCTGCAGATTCCGGTGGGCGCGGAGGCCAACTTCAAGGGCGTCATCGACCTGATCGAGATGAAGGCGATCATCTGGCACGACGAGACGATGGGCGCCAAATACTCCGAGGAGCCGATTCCGGCCGATCTGCAGAAGAAGGCCGAAGCGTTCCGCATGCAGTTGATCGAAGTGATCGCGGAGACCGACGACGTTCTGCTGGAGAAGTTCCTGGAAGGCGAGACGCCTACGGTGGAAGAACTCAAGGCGGGCATCCGCCAGGCGACCATCGACCTGAAGGTTTTCCCGGTGATCTGCGGCTCGGCCTTTAAAAATAAGGGTATCCAGACGCTGCTCGACGCAGTCGTCGATTACCTGCCCAGCCCGCTCGACAAGCCCCCTGTTGAGGGCATCAATCCCCACGATCACTCCAAAATTGAACACCGCAAGTGCGACGACAACGAGCCCTTCTCGGCGCTGGCGTTCAAGCTGATCAACGATCAGTATGGCAAGCTCTCGTTTATCCGCGTTTATTCCGGCTCATTGAAGACCGGCGACACGGTGCTGAATCCGCGCACCGGCAAGACGGAGCGAGTGGGCCGCCTGGTGAAGATGCACGCCAATAAGCGCGAGGACGTTACCGAGGTCCTGGCTGGTGACATCTGCGCCTGCGTGGGACTGAAGGACCTGAAGACCGGCGACACGCTCTGCGATCCGCACCATGCGATCGCGCTGGGCGCCATCACCTTCCCCGAGCCGGTGATTCATGTCGCCGTGGAGCCCAAGACCAAAGCCGACCAGGAAAAGATGGGCGTTGCCCTCGCGAGGCTGGCCGAAGAAGACCCAACCTTCAAGGTGCATACCGACGAGGACTCGGGACAGACGATTATCAGCGGCATGGGCGAGTTGCACCTTGAGATTCTTGTGGACCGCATGAAGCGCGAACATAAGGTCGAGGCCAATGTGGGCGAGCCGAAGGTCGCATTCCGCGAGACCATCCGCAAGCACGCCGAGGCCGAAGGCAAGTACATCCGCCAGACCGGCGGCTCGGGCAACTACGGGCACTGCTGGCTGCGGGTCGAGCCCAACGAGCCGGGCAAGGGCTACGAATTTATCAACGACATCAAGGGCGGCGTGGTGCCCAAGGAATATATCAAGCCCATTGACCAGGGCGTGCGCGGCGCACTGGAGCTGGGCATCCTGGCCGGATATCCCATCGTGGACGTGAAGGTGACGCTGTTCGACGGCAGCTACCACGATGTGGACTCGAATGAAATGGCCTTCAAGTTTGCCGGGTCGATCGCCTTCAAGGAAGCGGCGCGCAAGGCCAGCCCGGTGCTGCTGGAGCCGGTGATGTCGGTCGAAGTCACGGTGCCCGAAGAGTTCATGGGCGTGATCATCGGCGACATCAACTCGCGGCGCGGTCGGATCGAGGGAATGGAACATGCAGCGGGGTCGCAGGTGATCAAAGCGATCGTGCCGCTCAAGGAAATGTTTGGATACGTGAACGAAATTCGCTCGTCCACGCAGGGGCGCGCGTCGTACTCGATGCAGTTCGCGCGCTACGAAGAGGCGCCGCGCATGATTGCCGATGAAATCATCGGCCGTGCGCAAGGGAAATAGGCTGACGGCTGAAAGCTGAAAGCTAAAGTTTTGTGGGGCTGGAGCCGGATTGCCGGCGCCCCATGGTGAAACAGGCAGTACAAGCGATGAAAGGGATTCAGGACTTTTATGGCGAAGGAAAAATTTGATCGGACGAAGCCGCACGTGAACGTGGGCACGATCGGGCACATCGATCACGGCAAGACGACGTTGACGGCGGCCATCACCAAGGTATTGTCGAAGCACAACCCG
>Ga0187812_1000228_pt1 | contig 20427 bp, 17 predicted proteins | sample NC_S_2_FD_130582 | JGI IMG/M metagenome (GOLD analysis project Ga0187812, IMG submission 130582) | Wetland sediment microbial communities from Neuse River Estuary, North Carolina, USA - ASW-S_2 | ecosystem: Environmental > Aquatic > Freshwater > Wetlands > Sediment | place: USA: North Carolina...
GGCAACGGGCGCCCGGACGCCGATTCCCGGCGCCAGGGGCGAGGTGATCTCGGGTCCGGCGCCGTGGGCGCGCCGGGCGAACGCGGCTGGGGCGGCCAGCGCGGCGCCGAACCGGCATCCCGCGGCATGGGAACCCCCCGGGGGAGCCAGCCCGCTGGGCGCGGCGAGTTCCGGCGCGGCCCCGGGCGGGGACCCGCCGGCCCGGTTGATCCGCGGCTAGGCCCGCGTCCTGGCCCGGCGATCCGCTGGGTGGGCACACTGGCCACCCGCACCGCGGCCTACATCCTGCTCGGCGCCACCTTGCTCGGAGTCGTCGGCACACTGCTGACCCACAGAGAACCCGGCTTCCTGCTCGGGTTCGCCGTCATCGTGGGCTCGGTCGTCGCCGCGCTCGGCATCCGGCGCCGCAGGGTCCACCTCCTGATTCCGCTGCCGGCGCTTGTCCTCTTCTTCGGCGCCGTGGTCATCGGGGCCATCCACGACCGGAGCATGGACACCTCGACGACAGAGCTTGGCGTCAACTTCCTGCAATGGATCGCCGACGCGTTCTTCGCCATGTGCGCCGCGACCATCCTCGTGGTGGTAATCGGGGGAGGCCGCTGGGTGCTGTCGAAGCAACTGGTCTCCGGGCAGTTCTCGATGTCCGCCGGCCGCGCTGGCGCTGACCGCGGCCCTGGACCGCGCCCGCGCCCGGCACCAGGCCTGCGTCCCGACGCCACTGGCCGCACCGGACCACGGCCGAACCTCGACCAGCGCGACGACCGCACCGCCCTGGGCAACCGCGGCGTCCCCCCGGACCGTGACCGGCGCGGCACGGGTGGCCAGGCGAACGGCAGTGACCCATGGGGCACTGGCAACGGACACGTCGATCGCCCCTCCTGGACTCCCAAGGACCAGCCCGACTCGCGTAACCCACGCAAGGACCGCCCCCGCCGCACGTTCTAACCCGGCCGCGTCACGTTCTAACCTGGCCGCGTTGAGCGGCAAGTGACAGTTGTCCGGTTTATCCGTGTGTCGCGGCCAGGGTTGCGACCTGCGACTTCGCATCACTTTTCGTCTTTACATCACTTTTGGTCGCTTTCACGCCCGGTTTGTCCCGGTTCCACGGACCAAAAGTGATGTAAAGAATGGCGCCAGCCCCGAACGAGAAACCACGGGTCACGCAAGGCTGATCGCGTACCAGGGCCGCGGGCGGAGCGGCGCGGACGGGCGGGGAGCAGGCGGGCGAGGGGCGGCGCGGCCGTTGTCGGCACCGGGAGTCAGCGCCACTGGCGAGGCAGCGCCACGGCCGGGGCGGTCCTAGAGCTTTTCCAGGGGGGCGTAGCGGAGCACCAGGTGCTTGACGCCGTACTCACCGCCGAAGTCGATCTTCGCTTCGGCCTGGTCGCCGTAGCCGTCGGCGGACACCACCGTCCCGAGGCCGAACTTGTCGTGGTTGACCCGGTCGCCGGGCGCGAGCACGGGAACGGCGCGGTTGCCGATGGTCGTCACGCCCGGGCGGGAAGCCATCCGCTCGGAGGCCGGGGCGGAAGCCGCGGCGGCCGCCAGGGCGTCGCGCTTCCACTCGATCAGCGACGCGGGGATCTCGGACAAGAACCGGGACGGGGTGTGGAAGGACGGCCGTCCCCACCAGTTGCGGGACGCCGCCCGCGTCAGGTAGAGCCGCTCCTTCGCGCGGGTGATGCCCACGTAGGCCAGCCGCCGTTCCTCCTCGAGCTCCCGCTGGTTGGTCAGCGACCGCTGGTGCGGAAAGACCTCCTCCTCCATGCCGGTGAGGAACACCACGGGGAACTCCAGGCCCTTCGCGGTGTGCAGCGTCATCAGCGTCACCATGCCGCCGTGGTCCTCGCCGTCCGGGATCTCGTCGGCGTCGGCGACGAGCGCGACCCGCTCGAGGAAGTCCGCGAGCGTGCCGTCCGGCACCGAGGCGTCGAACTCGCGCGCCACCGACACCATTTCCTGCAGGTTCTCCACCCGGGTGGCGTCCTGCAGGTCCGGCGAGTTCTCCAGCGAGGCCTGATAGCCGGTCCGGTCCAGCACCGCCTCGACGAGCTCGGCGACCGGGCCGCCCGTCGCGGCCTGCTCGCGCAGGTCGTCGATCAGGGCGTCGAACCCGGCGATCGCCGCGGCCGACCGGGCGGCCAGGCCCGGCACCTCGCTGGGCGAGCGCAGCCCTTCCGCGAACGAGATGCGCTCCCGCGCGGCGTACGCGGCCACGTACTCTTCGGCCCGCTCCCCGATGCCGCGCTTGGGCACGTTGAGCACCCGGCGCAGCGACACCTCGTCCGCGGGGTTGGCGATAAGCCGCAGGTAGGCGAGCAGGTCACGGACCTCGCGCCGCTCGTAGAACCGGACGCCGCCGACCACCCGGTACGGCAGCCCGACCCGGATGAACACTTCCTCGAAGACCCGGGACTGCGCGTTCGTCCGGTAGAAGACCGCCGCGTCCCCGGGAGTCGCCTCCCCGGAATCGGTGAGCCGGTCGACCTCCTCGGCGACGAACGCGGCCTCGTCGTGCTCGTTGTCGGCGACGTACCCGACGATCGGCGGCCCCGCGCCCGCGTCGGACCACAGGTTCTTCGGCTTGCGGCCGGGGTTGCGGGACACCACGGCGTTCGCCGCCGACAAGATGGTCTGCGTCGAGCGGTAGTTCTGCTCGAGCAAGATCACCGTCGCGTCCGGGTAATCCTCCTCGAACTCGATGATGTTCCTGATCGTCGCGCCGCGGAACGCGTAGATGGACTGGTCCGCGTCACCGACCACGCACAGCTCGGACGGCGGGACATCGTCGGGTCCTGAGTCAGCCGCGTTCGTTCGGTATGAAAAAAGAGAGCCACCACCGGAGACCAGTTCCCGGACAAGGACGTACTGGGCATGGTTGGTGTCCTGGTACTCGTCGACGAGCACGTGCCTGAACCTGCGCCGGTATGCCGCGGCCACGTCGGGGAACGCCTGGAACAAGTTGACCGTGACCATGATCAGGTCGTCGAAGTCGAGCGCGCCGGCCGCGACGAGGCGGCGCTGGTACTCCGCGTACGCCTCGGCCAGGGCCTTTTCCCGCGCGGTCCGGGCCCGGGAGGCGAAAGACTCGTAGTCGACCAGCTCATTCTTGAGGCTGGAGACCTGCGCCGCCATGCCCTTCGGCGGGTACTGGCGCGCATCCAGCTCCAGTTCCCGGCAGACCAGCGCCATCAGCCGCTGGGAGTCGGCCGCGTCGTAGATGGAGAAGTTCTGCGGGTAACCGAACCGCTTCGCCTCCCTGCGCAGGATCCGGACGCACGCGGAGTGGAACGTCATCACCCACATCGACCGGGCGCGGCGGTCGCCCACCAGCTGCGCGACGCGCGCCGCCATCTCGCCGGCCGCCTTGTTGGTGAACGTGATCGCCAGGATCTCGCTCGGCGAGACGTTCCGCTCGGCCAGCAGGTAGGCGATCCGGTGGGTGAGCACCCGGGTCTTTCCCGAGCCCGCGCCGGCCACGATCAGCAACGGCCCGCCCTCGTGCGTGACGGCAGCGCGCTGCTGCGGATTGAGGCCGTCAAGGAGGGAATGCGTCGCCATGGTGGTCACCTGTCCAGACTAGGGGCTGGCACCGACAATGGGACGGCTGCCATAGGGTCGTGTCGGCTGTCCACTACGTCTACCAGGAGAAATTCGCCACCAAATGTACCGATTTGGCTACGATCTTGGTCTCGACGCGATATCGTAACTTGCTCACACCCACAAGCCGCTACCCGCAAGCCGCAGGGGGTCTCATGGGATCGCGCGGTCGATCCATCCGGCTCAGAATCTACTTCCTGGTAGCCATCCCGCTCATCACGATGCTCGGCCTGTTTGGTTACGTCTCGTATACATCCGTTACGAGCTGGCTGAACCAGGACCGGGCACCGAGCCTCATCCAGGCCACCTCCGAGCCGTTGACGAACTTCGTCAACCTGCTGCAAGCCGAGCGCCGCGCCGCGGTCGCGTACCTGTCCCACCCGGATACCGCCAGCCTCAACGCCTACCAGAGCGCCGTCACGGTCACCAAGAGCGGCGCGGTACAGCTTGCGGCGGCGCTCAACTCACCGGGCACCAAGAGCAGCACGACCCCGGCGGAGACGGCCGCCATCAACAAGATGACCGCCCAGATCAACGGCATGACGCCGTTGCGCGCCTCAGTGACCGCCAAGGACCTGTCCCCGCTCGGCGCACTCGCCGCCTACACGAACATCATCGCGGGCCAGGGAGCGGTGCTTCAGGCTGAGGCGAACAGCATCACGAACTCGACCCCCGTGATCCAGGGGTTCGGCCTGATCTCCGCGGTCAATACTCAGGAAGACGTGTCGGAGCAGGACGCGGTGCTGGCAAGCGCGCTCGTCAGCGGATCGCTGACGGGCCCCGACCGGGTGGCCTTCAGCCAGGCCGTGGGGCGGCAACAGGACGACACGCTGACGTATCAGCAGTTGCTCACCCCGGCCGAGCTCAAGACCTACACCGCCACCATGGACGGGCTCGCGCCACAGGCGCTGCAGAACAACCTGGCCACGATCCAGCAGGCCGTCCCGGCTGGTCTCTCGCTCACCGCACTGGAAGCGCAGGGCCTGACTCCCGACGCGTGGCAGACGATCACCAAGACGTGGCTGCACGCGGCCAGCACGGCGGGCACCACCACCGCGAGCACGGTGCTCGACGCCAACCAGCAGATAGCGATTGACGCTAAGCGGCGCGTGTGGGAGGTCGCCGGGTTCGGCGCGGCCGGCCTGATCCTCACGCTGATCGTCACGATCCTGCTCGGCCGGTCCATCAACCGGCGGCTCACCGCGCTGCGCCGCTCCGCCCTGACGCTGGCCGAGGAGCAGCTGCCCGCCGTGGTCTCCAGGCTGCGCCGCGGCGACAGCGTGGACGTCGCGGCCGAGGCGCCGCCGCTGCGGGTAGGCAACGACGAAATCGGCCAGGTCGGCCAGGCGATCGACACCGTGCGGCAGACCGCCATCAGGGCCGCCGTCGAGGAGTCACGGCTGCGGCAGGGTGTCAACGACATGTTCCGGAACCTGGCGAGGCGCAGCCAGTCGCTGCTGCAGCGGCAGCTCACCGTGCTCGACGCCATGGAGCGCAAGGCGACCGACCCGGACGTGCTTGAAGACCTGTTCAAGATGGACCACCTCACCACCCGCATGCGGCGCCACGCCGAGGGCCTGATCATCCTCTCCGGCGCTCCTCCGGGCCGGGGCTGGTCCGCGCCGGTCAAGCTCATCGACGTGATGCGCGGCGCCATCTCCGAGGTTGAGGACTACGCCCGGGTCACCGTCTCGACGCAGTCGCGGGCGGCGCTCTCGGGTTCCGCGGTCACCGACGTGATCCACCTGCTCGCCGAGCTGATCGAGAACGCGACCACGCTGTCCCCGCCGTTCACCCAGGTTCGCGTCTCCGGCGAGACCGTCGCCAACGGCTTCGCGATCGAGATCGAGGACCGCGGGCTGGGGATGACACCGCAGCGGATGGCCGAGCTGAACGAGCGGCTGGCGAAGCCGCCGGAGATCAACCCGACCAACACCGAGCAGCTCGGGCTGTTCGTGGTCGGGCAGCTGGCCAGGCGGCACGGCATCAGCGTGACGCTCCGCCAGTCGCCGTTCGGCGGCACCACCGCGGTGGCGCTGATCCCGCAGCGGCTGATCGTGGAAGGGCCGGCGGCGATCACCGCGGGCGGTCCGGAAGCGGCGGCCGCGCCTAACGGCGCGTACGCGGCGAACGGGTCGTACCCGATGAACGGCGCGTACCCGATGAACAGCGGGTACGCGCCGGACGAGCCGTACGCGCCGAGCGGCTCGTACGCGCCAAACGGCGGCTACGCGGCAAACGGGTCGTACGGCCCCGACGGCTCCTCCGCGTACGGATCCTACGGACCGAATGGCACCGCCGTGCCCGAAGGGATGCCCGGGCAAGGCAACGGCTCCTACTACCAGCAGCCGTACGGCGCCAACGGCTCAGGCCCGCCGCGACCCAGCTTCTCGCCGTCCAGGCCGGCCGTGATACCGCCGGATGTGGAGGAGGTGCCGTCCGGCCAGGGTGGCAACGGCGGCTACAGCGGCTACAGCGGCGGTGGCTACCCGGAGCCGGCGGGCACCCAGGGCCGGGAAAGCTGGCAGGACCGCGGCGGCTGGCAGGGCACCGCAAGCACTCAGGGTCCGGGCACGGGCGGATCGAATATCCACATCCCGGGCGCGATGCGGCAAGCGGGCGGCGCCGGGGCAAACGCCGGCGCGGGATCGGGTCTGTCCGAAGGCTCTCCTGCGGCCCGCCGCGGGCGGCACGGCGCCAGCGAGGTGCCTGTCGTCACCGGCGTGCCTGTCAGCCGGCCCAGCGCGCCGCCGTCAGAGTCCTTCGACGTCTTCACGCCGCTGAACCGGGACGAACAGGGCCGTACCGAACAGGGCCCGTACGCCGGAACGGCCGCCCGGCCGTCCTACGGCCAGCCCTCCTACGGCCAGCCCTCCTACGCCGACGGGAACAACGGCGACGACGACGGCCCGGGTTACCGGCAGGAGGGCTCCCCCGACAGTGGCTCAGGGGAGTACAAGGGCCTGCCACGCCGCGTACGGCAAGCTAACCTCGCTCCGCAGCTCCGCTCTTCCGTAGGGGCGGCGGGCTCGACCGGGGGCACGGGGGTCCCCCAGGCCACCGCGGCATCGCTGTCGGACATGCGCAATACCCTGTCCGCTATGCAGCGCGGCTGGCAGCAAGGCAGGTCACAGGCGCAACGCGATACGGAGGGCAGCGGCGATGGAGAGTAACCAGGGATATCCCGTGAGCCAGCTCGACTGGCTCCTCGACGACCTAGTGCTCAGAGTCGCGCACATCCAGCAGGCGGTGTACCTGTCCCAGGACGGCCTGGCGCTTGGCGCCTCGCGGGGCCTGGACCAGGCGGACGCCGAGCACCTGGCCGCCCTCGCCGCTGGTTTCCAGTCGCTGGCCCGCGGTGCCGGCCGGCACTTCGGCGGCGGCGAGGTGCGGCAGACGATCATCGAGATGACTTCGGGCTTCCTGTTCGTGACGGCTGCCGGGCAGGGCACCTGCCTGGCGGTCCTGACCGATGCCCAAGCCGACGTGGGGCTGGTGGCGTACGAGATGGCGGTCCTCGTCCAGCGCACCGGCGACCACCTGCAGGTCAACATGCGGACCACATCCGCGTTATCTGACAGCTAGGAAAGAAAGCGCCCATGCCGTCTAACGACGAGCGGTGGCTCGACGCCGAGGCTGGTCCCGTCGTCAGGCCCTACGCACTGACTCAGGGCAGGACGCGGCACGCCGGTGAAGCCTTTGACCTAGTCGCCACGGTGTCAGCCACCCATGGCCGGGTGACGGACCCCGGGGCGCTTTCGCCGGAGCACGTATCGGTCCTGCATCTCGCGCGAATGCCCACGACCGTGGTGGACATCGCGTCGGATGTCGACCTGCCGCTCGGCGTGGTCCGCATCCTTCTTGCGGACCTGCGGGAACTCGGCCTTGTCGCGATCCACGCGCCGGTTCCGACGAAGCCGCGGCAGGTGGACAGGAACACGCTGAGGGAGGTCCTCCATGGCCTACGGGCGCTTTGAGGCCGCGGGCATGGCGCCACGCCGCCATCGCGCCATCAAGATCTTGCTCGCGGGCGGCTTCGGCGTGGGCAAGACGACGCTGGTCGGCGCGGTCAGCGAGATCAAGCCGCTGCGCACCGAAGAGCCGCTGACCGAGAGCAGCCTGCGAACCGACAACACCGCCGGCGTGGAGCGCAAGACCACGACCACGGTGGCGATGGACTTCGGCCGGATCACGCTGCGCGAAGACCTCGTGCTGTACCTGTTCGGCACCCCTGGACAGGAGCGGTTCTGGTTCATGTGGGACGAGCTCGCGCTGGGTGCGCTCGGCGCGGTCGTGCTCGCTGACACGCGCCGGCTCGCCGGCTCCTTCCCCGCGATCGATTACTTCGAGCGCCGCGACATCCCGTTCATCGTCGCCCTCAACTGCTTCGATGGCTCGCGGCGGTACGAGAAAGAGGACGTCCGCGTGGCCCTCGACCTCGATCCCGGGCTGCCGATCGTCTTGTGTGACGCGCGGTCCAGGGAATCGGCCAAGGAGGTCCTGATCGCACTTGTCGAGCACGTCCTGTCGGTAGCCGACGAACCCGTCTCCCGCTGAGCCCGAAGGCCCCGGGCAACAAAGCCTCAGGAACAGCGGAGGACGGCCCAGACGGCCTTTCCGCGGCCCTCTATGGGCGACCAGCCCCAGACGTAGCTGAGCGCCCCGACGATCTGCAGTCCGCGCCCGCTCTCCCCGCTCCAGCCGGGCGCACGGGGCGTGGGCGCCTCGTTGCTTGGGTCGGTCACCGCCAGCATGACCTCACCGACGCGGCGGAGCAGGCACAGCCGCAGCGCCGAGGACGCGCTGGGCCCGGAGCGGACGGACTGCGGTGCGGTGCGCAGCCCATGCCTGACGGCGTTCACGACGAGTTCGGCGATGATGAGCTCGGCATCGTCCGACAGGTATCCCAGCCCCCAGCAGGTGAGCAGCTCGCGGACGAACTGGCGCGCGGTCCTGGCTTCCTCGGGGACCGGGCTCAGCGGCCGGCTGGTCACCGCGGGCGTTTCCCACCAAGCCGAAGGCACCGGGAGAAACTGCGGAGGGGATGCCACGGGAGCCGGGATGCTGACAACGTCGTCCTCATCATCCGGCTCGTAAGCAACCCTCAGGTGAGCCAACGCAACCGCTTTCTGCATCGTCATAGGGGCTGGAAAGCCTTGTCTGTCGCAGCATGTGGGTGTGCCTTGCTTGTATGTTGCCTGATATATTGTGCAAATGCAAGACCGGATGCACGTTCATTCGGGCCGTGCACCTGAGATCCGCGCATGGTCATGGCTGCCCGCCAACCTCGTGATCAACCAACCTGCTCTTACGATACGTGATAAGTAGATCACTTTTGGTGATCGGACGGCGGGCTGCTCCCCATAGAAGTTACGATGTGCCCCCAGGAAGGAACATGATCAACAGCTACAACGGCATCCCAGCCTCAGCGCTCACCGATGTCACCTGGCGAAAGAGTCAGTACAGCAATCCCAACGGGGAATGCGTCGAAGTGGCGCTGCTACCGGACGGCGAGATCGCCATGAGGAATTCCCGCTTCCCGGACGGCCCGGCCCTGGTATACACCCGCGCCGAGATAGCGGCATTCCTCGCTGGAGCCAAGGACGGCGATTTCGATCACGTGCTCGCATCGGCTCGCTGAGCAGGGCCTGAGCAATACCTGAAGCGATCATCTGAAAAAAGCAAACGATCGCAGAAAACGCGGGGGACTTGAGACCTCAATTGAATTGTCACCCAGTCCTCTTTCGCGATTGCATGCTCCCGTGGGAAACTGGCCCATGCCCATGACCAGATCCGGGCCGTTAGCACTACGAGGAGTAGCGATGCTCTCGTCTGAGGACTCCGCATGGGAGGCACCGCAGTCTCTGTTCGGCGCGCGCTCGGCTGGACCGTCCGTCCAGCGTCTCGTGCTCGGCGGGCACCTGCGCCGACTCCGTGAGGAGGCGCAGATCACGACGGAGCAGGCGGCGGCAACCATCCGCGGCTCGCACTCCAAGATCAGCCGGATGGAGCATGGCCGGGTCGGGTTCAAAGAGCGCGACATCGCCGACCTGCTCACCATGTACCGGGTTACCAACGGTCCGGAGCGCGAAGCGCTGCTCAGGCTGGCGCGTGAGGCGAACGCCCCGGGCTGGTGGCAGGGCTACACCGACACCCTGCCGCACTGGATCGAGCCTTATTTCGGCCTGGAGGCGGCGGCGTCCTTCATCCGGAACTACCAGCTGCAGTTCGTTCCCGGGCTGCTGCAGACGGAAGGCTACGCCAGGTCGCTCATCCGGCTGGGCAACGCCGCGACGGAAGAGGACGTGATGCGCCGGGCAGAGGCCAGGGTCTCCCGGCAGTCCATTCTCAGCCGGGAGGACCCGCCACGGTTCTGGACGGTGATGGACGAGGGGGCGCTGCGTCGCTCGATCGGCGGCAAGGCGGTCATGGCCGAGCAGCTTCGGCACCTGATCGACATGTGCGACCACCCGTCCGTGACGGTGCAGATCCTGCCGTTCCACGTCGCCGCTCACCCCGCCATGGGGGGCCCGTTCACGATCCTCCGGTTCTCCGAGCCCGACCTGCGGGACGTCGTGTTCATCGAGCAGCTGACCAGCGCGCTCTACCTCGACAAGCCCGCCGAGGTCGACAGCTACCTCGAAGTGATGGAGCAGCTCTGCCTGCAGGCGGAGCCAGCGTCCAAGACGCCGAAGATGCTGAAGGCCGCGCTGGACTCCCTCTGACCGCTGATCGCGACCGAACGCCAAAAGCCCCGGCCGGGCGCCAGTCCCGGCCGGGGCTTTTTATTCGGCTTTTGCCGCGCAGCCCTGGCTACGACTCGTCGGGAACGAGGGTGGGAGTATTCCTCGTCAGGGTCTGCTTGCGGAAGAACGCCGGCGAGGAGAACCGCATGTAGATGCCGGCGAGCAGGCCGATCAGCGCGGACACGAAGGCGATCACGAACACGCCGCCGATCTGCCAGTGCACCAGCGGCATCGTCCACGACGTGTAGCTGTTGCCGGTCGCGACGTCCCAGTCCTCCCACAGGCTCCAGCCGCCGGCGAAGTACATGATCAGCCCGCCCAGCAAGGGCAGTATGCCCCGCATCCACAGGTTGCGCGCGCTAGACGTGAGCGTCTTGCGGTAGTACCAGGCGCAAGTGAACCCGGTAAGGCCGTAGTAGAACGCGATGTACAGGCCGATGGCGGTCACCGCGTCCGCGATGACGTTGCCGCCCGACAGGTAGTTGAACGGGATGTAGAGCGCGATCGAGATCACGCCCATGACGATCGTCGACACGGTGGGCGTGAGGTAGCGCGGATGCATTTTGGAGAACGAGCGGGGCAGCGCCTTGTAGGCGGACATCGAGAGGGTGGTGCGCGCCGTCGGCAGGATCGTCGTCTGGGTCGACGCGGCCGCCGAGCTGAGCACCATGAGGATCAGCAGCCGGGCCAGGAAGGTGCCGAATCCCGAGCCGCCGAACACCGCGCTGCCGAGAACGGATATCACGTCGCCGGAGTTATTCGAGTTCGTCAGGCCGATGCCCTTGGACCCGACGCCGGCGAACGACTGGGCCGCGAGGATCACGAGCACGTAGGTGATGAGCAGGATGACCGTGGAGGTGATCGCGGCGCGCCCGGGCGTCTTGTCCCTGTCCTTGGTCTCCTCGTTGACGGCGACCGCGGTGTCCCAGCCCCAGTAGATGAACAGCATCAGGATCAGCCCGCTGACGAACACGGAGAAGCTGGAGATGTGGAACGGGTTGAACCACGAGATCGTCGGGCTCACCGAGGTGGCCGGGTGGTGCCCGGTGCCGACCCGGGCGAGCGCCGTCACCGAGAACACCAGCAGCATGACCACCTCGACGCCGAGCAGGACACGCTGGAACGCCGCGGAGACCTCGATGCCCCGGTAACAGATGTAGGTCATCGCGACGATCCACATCACGCCGACGAACAGAACCCAGCCGTTGGTGGCATTGCTGCCGATGCCGTCGGCGCCGAACAGCAGGAAGACGTACTGCCCGGCGACCTGCGCCAGGCTCGCCATCACCAGGACGTCCGCGGCCACGATGGCCCAGCCGCCCGCCCAGCCGGTGCGCGGGCCGAACGCCCGGGTCGCCCACGTGAAGGTAGTCCCGCAGTCCGGGTCTGCCTTGTTCAGCTCGCTGTACCCGATCGACGTCAGCAGCATGGGGACGAACGCGAGCAGCGCCACGATCGGGGCGCCGGTCCCCACCGCGACGACGATGAATCCCAGCGTGGCGGCCAGGCTGTAGGCCGGGGCCGTCGAGGCGACGCCCATGACGACGCTGGAGACGAGGCCGAGCGCGCCTGACTTCAGCCCCTTCTCCGCTGGCTGTTCGACGATCGGCGCCGTGCCTTCTGCAGTTGCCACACGTCACCCCTCTCTGGCGTTCCTTAGACAACGGTTTTAGCACAAATTTTGACTTTTCACGAGGTATTCAGTTGTCTCAGAGTACGTAACCTTCGGAAACGAAAGCGCATCATGCCCGACACCCGCAGCGGCAGCGACGTTTTGCTTTCCCATGGTCACATATGTGTACGAGAAGCGCGCCGGTCTTGATCCAGCGGTGATCCAGGGTCTGGTGCTACCTCGGATGGCCGAACTACGGTGATCTCACGCGCATCTGCCACGGCAAGGAGGCCGCGCATGAAGATCACCGTAAACGTCGACGGAGTGCGCTACGACGACGACGTCGAGCCCCGATTGCTCCTCGTGCACTATCTGCGAGATCAGGCCGGACGGACCGGCACCCCGATCGGCTGCGACACTTCGAACTGCGGTGCCTGCACCGTGCTGATGAACGGGGTGTCCGTGAAGAGCTGCTCGGTCCTCGCCGTCCAGGCGGACGGGGCGGAGATCACGACGATCCAGGGACTGGGGAACGGGGCGCTGCACCCGCTGCAGGAGGCGTTCCACGAGGAGCACGCGCTGCAGTGCGGGTACTGCACGCCGGGCATGATCATGGCCGCCACGGACCTGCTGCGGGATAACCCGCACCCGACCGAGGAGCAGGTCAGGGACGGACTCGAAGGCAACCTGTGCCGGTGCACCGGGTACCAGAACATTGTCAGGGCGGTGCTGAAGGCCGCCGACCGCGTGGAGGCAGCCGAGGCAGCGGAGGTGACCGCGTGACCGCCACAGAAACCGCCGCGCGCGAGGTCGGCAAGGCCCGCACCCGCAAGGAGGACGCCCGGCTGATCACCGGGCAGGCCAACTGGACCGACAACATCACGCTGCCTGGCCTGACCTACGTGGCGTTCCTGCGCAGCCCGCAGGCGCACGCGCGGATCACGGGCGTCGACGTCTCCGCCGCCAAGACGGCGCCCGGCGTGATCGCCGCCTTCTCCGGCGCCGACTTCGCGGCCGAGCAGGGCAGCCTGCCGTGCGCCTGGCCGGTCACCGAGGACATCGTGATGCCGGAGCACCCGCCGATGGCCGTCGACACCGTCCGGTACGCCGGCGAGATCGTCGCCGCGGTCGTGGCCAGGGACCGGTACGCCGCAGCCGACGCGCTCGAGCTGATCGACGTGAGCTACGAACCGCTCGACCCGGTGCTCGACATGGAGGCCGCGCTGCGGCCCGACTCGCCCAAGGTCCACGAGGCGGGCAACAAGTCCTACACCTGGACGCTGGCCAACGGCGACCTAGAGGCCGCGTTCCGCGACGCGCCGATCGTGCTCGAGCGCACCTACCGGCAGCAGCGGCTGATCCCGTCCGCGATGGAGCCGCGCGCCGTGGTCTGCGCGCCGGTCGCCGGCGAGTACACGGTGTGGAGCGCCACCCAGATCCCGCACATCCTGAGGGTCATGCTCGCTCTCGTCACCGGCATACCCGAACAGCAGATCCGGGTGATCGCTCCGGACGTGGGCGGCGGGTTCGGCTCCAAGCTCCAGGTCACCGCGGAAGAGGTGCTCGCCCTGCTGATCGCCCGCAAGCTCGGCCGGCCGGTGAAGTGGACCGAGTCGCGGTCCGAGGGCAACGTGGCGGTGCACCACGGCAGGGACCAGATCCAGCGGATCCGGATAGCCGCTGAATCCGACGGGCGGCTGCGCGCGCTCGACGTCGACCTGCTCGCGGACATGGGCGCGTACCTGATGCTGGTCACGCCGGGCGTGCCGCTGCTCGGCGCGTTCATGTACAACGCGATCTACAAGATGGACGCCTACCGGTTCAACTGCACCGGGGTATTCACCACGAAGACGCCGACCGACGCCTATCGCGGCGCCGGCCGCCCGGAGGCGACGTACGCCATCGAGCACATCATGGACGACCTGGCCGCCGAGCTTGGCGTCGACCCGCTCGAGGTGCGCGAGCGCAACTGGATCAAGCACGAGGAGTTCCCCTATACCACGATCGCGGGGCTGACCTACGACTCGGGGAACTACGAAGCGGCGACCGCTACTGCGAAGGAGTTGTTCCACTACGAAGAACTTCGTAATGAACAGTCCGAACGGGCCCGTAGCTCCGCCCCGGTCCGCCTGGGCATCGGCGTATCGACGTTTACCGAAATGTGCGGTCTCGCCCCGTCCCGGGTACTGGGTTCGCTTTTGTACGCGGCGGGCGGCTGGGAGAGCGCGTCGATCCGGATGCTGGCCACCGGCAAGGTCGAGGTCGTCACCGGCTCGAGCGCGCACGGCCAGGGCCACGAGACCGCGTGGTCGCAGATCGCCGCGGACGAACTCGGCGTGCCCTTCGAGGACATCAGGGTCCTGCACGGCGACACCCAGGTGTCGCCGCGCGGGATGGACACCTACGGGTCGCGCTCGCTCGTGGTTGGCGGCACCGCGCTTGTCCAGGCCTGCGGCAAGGTGCGGGAGAAGGCCAGGATCGTCGCGGCGAGCATGCTCGAGGTCTCGCCCGAGGACCTGGAATGGGCGGACGGCCGGTGGTCGGTGCGCGGCGACCCGGACCAGGGCAAGACGATCGGCGAGATCGCGTTCGCCGCGTTCGCCGCGCACGACCTGCCGGAAGGCGTCGAGCCCTCGCTTGACTCCGACGCGACCTACGACCCGGACAACTTCTCGTTCCCGCACGGCACGCACCTGTGCGCCGTGGAGGTCGACACGGAGACCGGGGCGGTCCGCATCCGGTCCTACGTGGCGGTAGACGATGTGGGCGTGGTGGTGAATCCGCAGATCGTCGAGGGCCAGGTGCACGGCGGCATCGTTCAGGGCATCGCCCAGGCGCTGTATGAGGAGGCCGCGTATGACTCCTCGGGCAACCTGGTGACGACAACGCTGGCGGACTACCTGGTGCCGTCGGCGGCCGACGTGCCGCCGCTGGTGACCGCCCGGACGACCACGCCGTCCACGCTGAACCCCCTGGGGGTCAAGGGCGTCGGCGAGGCCGGCACGATCGCGTCCACGCCGGCCGTGGTGAACGCGATCGTCGACGCGCTCCGCCCGCTCGGCGTGACGGACGTGCCGATGCCGTGCACGCCGGAACGAATATGGCGCGCCATTCAGGAAGCCAGCGGAGGTGCCCGATGATCCCGGCGAAGTTCGACTACGTGCGGCCGTCCTCTGTCGACGAGGCGGTCCGGGCGCTCGCCTCCGGCGGGGACGACGCCAAGGCGATCGCGGGCGGGCAGTCGCTGCTGCCGCTGCTCAGGCTGCGGCTTTCCTACCCCGAACGGCTCGTTGACCTGGGCGGCCTCGCCGACCTGCGCGGCGTGCGGGACGCCGGGGACGCGCTGGAGATCGGCGCGCTGACCACGCACTACGAACTGACCAGGGATCCGCTGATCCGGCGGCACTGCGGCCTGCTCGCCGAGGCCGCGGCCATGATCGCGGACCCGGCGGTCCGGCACCGCGGCACGCTCGGCGGTGCGCTGGCGCACGGCGACCCGGCGGGGGACCTGCCCGCGGTCATCACGGCGCTCGACGCGACGCTGGTCGCCCGCGGGCCGTCAGGGTCGCGGGCGATCACCCCGGCGGACTTCTTCGCCGATTACCTGACGACCACGCTGGCCCCAGGGGAGATCCTCGCGTCGGTGCGCGTGCCCAAGCTCGACGGCTGGGGCTACCGGTACGAGAAATTCCACCTCACCGCCCAAGCGTGGGCGATCGTCGGAGTCGCCGCCGTCGCCCGGCGCGCCAACGGGCACGTGGCGGAGGCTCGGGTCGGACTCACCAACATGGGATCGGTGCCGGTGCGGGCGCGGGCCGCGGAGGCCGCCGCGTCCGGCGCGGAGGCGTCGGCAGCCGCGCTGGCAGCGGCGGCGGCCCAGGCCGACGAGGGCACCAGCCCGCCGAGCGACCTGCGGGCCGCGGCGGACTACCGCAGGCACCTGGCGCGGGTCCTGACCGGCCGGGCGCTCGCCGCGGCGGCCGGCGTCTCCTGACCAGTTACGCTCGCGCGTCCGGGCTGTGCCCTGCCGGCAGGGCACAGCCCGGACCAGCCAAGGTCATAGAATGCTTAACTGTCAGCGAACCAGGCAGAAAGTAGCGACGAATGGCCATTGAGCTTGACAACTCGTTCACCGTCCCGGTGCCCCCCGAGCAGGCCTGGGAAGTCCTGCTCGACGTCGAGCGCATCGCGCCGTGCATGCCCGGCGCGAGCGTTACGTCGGTCGACGGAGATGAGATCGCGGGCCAGGTCAAGGTCAAGCTGGGCCCGCTCTCGCTGAGCTACAAGGGCACCGCCAAATTCACCGAGAAGGACCCGGCCAGCCACACGATCGCCATCGAGGCCTCCGGCAAGGAGACCCGCGGGGCGGGCACCGCCTCGGCGACCGTGCACGCCGGCCTCAAGCCGGGCGACGCAGAGGGCCAGACGCTGGTGTCCATCCACACGTCGCTGAACGTCACCGGCCGTCCCGCCCAGTTCGGCCGCAGCCTGCTGCCCGAGGTGAGCGGCAAGCTCATCGACCAGTTCGCCGCGAACCTGGAGGCCCTGATCGAAGGCCCGAGTGCCCCGGCGGAGGCCGCGGAAGCCGCGCCCGCCAGCGGTGCGGCGGCGGGGGGCGCCGCCGGCGCGACACCCGTCGCCGTGACGCCGGCTCAGCCCGTGGCGCGCTTGCAGCAGGAGGACTCGCTCAACCTGATCAAGCTGGTCGGCGGCCCGATCCTGAAGCGGATCGTCCCGGTCGCGGCGGCCGCCGCCCTGATCGCCCTCCTGGGCCACCGCATCCGCCGCCTGTTCACTCGCGCCAAGTCCTAACCGGGCAGCCCGCGCAGGGCAGGAAAAAACCCCGGCCTTCCGGTCAGCCGACGAGGACGTCGGTTACCGGGAGGGACGAGTCCGCGGGGATGCTCAGGGGCGACGGCGCCAGGCCGTTACGCACGATCGACGCGCCGAGAGCGGCCACCATCGCGCCGTTATCGGTGCATAGCCTGGGGCGGGGCACCCGCAGCCGGATGCCGGCCGCCTCGCACCGCTCGGCGGCCAGCGCGCGCAGCCGGGAGTTCGCCGCCACGCCGCCGCCGATGATCAGGTCGCCGACACCGTGCTGCTGGCAGGCTGCGACCGCCTTGCGGGTGAGCACGTCGGCCACGGCCTCCTGGAACGACGCGGCAACGTCCGCAACCGGCACCGGCGTTCCTGCGTCCCTGCGCGCCTCCACCCAGCGGGCCACCGCGGTCTTCAGGCCCGCGAAGGAGAAGTCGAGCGTGCCGTCGTGGTACTTGGCGCGGGGGAACCTGATCGCCCCCGGATCCCCGGCCGCGGCCTCGCGGTCGATCGGCGGCCCGCCGGGGAACGGCAGCCCGAGTACCCGGGCCACCTTGTCGTACGCCTCGCCGGCGGCGTCGTCGATCGTGGCCCCAAGCGGCACCACGGACCCGGTAACGTCGGGGACGAGCAGCAGGGAGGAGTGCCCGCCGGACACGAGCAGCGCCACGCACGGCGAGGGCAGCGGGCCGTGTTCGAGCTGGTCGACCGCGACGTGCGCGGCTAGGTGGTTCACCCCGTACAGCGGCTTGCCGAGTGCGTAGGCGTACGCCTTCGCGGCGGCCACGCCCACCATGAGGGCGCCGGCCAGTCCCGGGCCGGCGGTGACCGCCACCGCGTCGATATCTGACGGCTTGACGCCGGCCTTGGCGAACGCGCTGTCGAGCACCGGCACCATCGCCTCCAGGTGCGCGCGGCTCGCCACCTCGGGCACCACGCCGCCGAACCGCGCGTGCTGGTCCATGCTCGACGCCACCTCGTCCGCGAGCAGGTCGCTGCCCCGCACGATGCCGACGCCGGTCTCGTCGCAGGACGTCTCGATTCCCAGCACCAGCGGGCCGCTCATCGCAGCAGGTCCTTTCGCATCACGATCGCGTTCACCCCGGACGGCTGGTAGTAGCCGCGGCGCACGCCGATCTCCTCGAACCCGCGCCGCAGGTACAGCCCGCGGGCACGCGGGTTGTCCTCGCGCACCTCGAGGAAGACCTCTGCGCAGCCCCGCCCATCGGCTGCCTCGAGCAGCGCGCCGAGCAGTGCGGAGCCGATGCCGCGACCCCAGTACGCCCTGGCCACCGCGATCGTCAGCACGTCCGCCTGGACGCCGCCGGGGACGAACATCATGCCCGCGTACCCGGCCATGGCACGGCCGGCCGCGGGCGGGAGGCCGTCGGACTCGGCCACCAGGTACAGCCGGCTGTCCGGCGGCAGGGCGACCTCCTCCGCGAACATCTGCGCCGTCCACGGGTCGTCGGGGAACAAGTCATGCTCGAGGGCGAGCACGTCGCCCAGGTCCGCGGCCACCATGGGGCGCAGCCGCGCCGCCGGGCCGGCGGCCGTGGCCCCCTTGTCGTGCCACCTCGTCGTCATCGCGTCACCCGTTTCGGCGCCCCCGGTTCGCGCGCGTCCGGCCGCCGCAGGTACAGCGGCTCGGCCGGCAGCAGCCCGTCCCCGCCCGCGGCGAGCCGCGCCACGGCGACCCGGCACAGGGTCGCGGCGGCGGGATACGTGGGTCCAAGGTCCTCGGGCAGGAGTTCCGGGTACAGCAGCGGTCCCTCCCCCGCGGCCGGCAGCAGCTGACGGCGGGGGATTTCCGCGGGGAAGCTGACGTGCGGTCCCGACCGGCGCCCGGTCGCGTCGTACTCGGCCCAGTAAAGCTCCCGCCGCCTGGCGTCGGTGGCCACGAGGAAGCGGCCGTCGCATTCGGCGTCGGCGGCGATCACGTCGAGGCTGCACACGCCGTAAACCGGGATGTCGAGCGCGGCCCCGAGGACCTTCGCGGTCACGACCCCGACGCGCAGTCCGGTGTACGGACCCGGGCCGACGCCGACCGCGATCTCCGTGAGGTCCCCGCGCTCCGCGCCCGCGTCGGCGATCACCTTGGCGATCGCGGGAGCGAGCAGCTCCGCGTGGCGGTGCGCGTCGACGGTGACGAGCTGGGCCAGTGGGTGGTCGCCGTCGTGCAGCGCTACCGTCACCGCGGGCGTGGCGGTGTCCAATCCGAGCAGTAGCACGACCTAGAGGGTAGCCGACGTGCGGGACAGCGTCGGCTCAGTGCACGAGCTGCCCGGTCACTTGCGTGGCGACGGTCTGTGCCGCCCCGGCGAGCTGGCTCGGCGACTCGGGACCGTAGTGGCCCTTGTTGGCGTGGTCGAGCCCGTTCATCACCACGGTGACGATGACGTTGCGGTACCTGACGTAGACGGTCACCACGTCGGTGGTCGCGCCGCCCGAATTGAACACCTGCGTCGCCTCGAAGGCCACCGTGTCGTTGCCGCCTGGCATGCCGTTCAGGTCGGTGATCGTCGCCTTCGGCTCACCGCTGTGCGGGCCGGGCTCCTGCTTGCTTGTCTCGTCCTGCGCGTAGGCGTATTCCGCGGCGAACGTGGCGCTACCGTCACCAGGAGCCAGCCCGCTGGGCGAATACGCCTGCATGTTCACTTCGAGCACCCGGTAGATCGGCGGCTTGTCCAGCGTCCACGTGCATTCGCTCTGCGCGCCGCTGTTCAGCGGCGGCGCCGCCATCTTCGGCTGGCCGGGCAGGTACTGGCCGAGCGTGCCGCTCGGCACCGCCGTGCAGGCGTTCGGGACCTGCTGCAGCTCACCGGGCAGGAACGTGGTGACAAGCGACCCGAGGCCGACGTTCGCGGAGCCGCTGCCGCCCGAGGTGAGGAAGTACACCGCCACCGCGATCCCGACCGCTAGTACGCCGCCGCCGGCGAACAGCTGCCTGCGGCGCTTGCGGCGGTCCGCGCGACGCTCGTTGCGGGATTCGCTGCCGCGCCGGTGCCAGCGCTCGGAGAACGCCTCCATCGGGTCGTCCTGATCGGCACCCCCGGCCCAGTCGTCCTGCGCCCCGTGCGGCTGCCCCGGCTGCCCCTGCGGCCGCTGCGACGGCTGCCCCAAGGGCGCTCCGAAGGGCGGCTGCGGCTGGAACGCGCCAGGCTGTCCCGGTCCGCCCGGTCCGCCCGGGGCGCCGGGCGGGTAGCCGGGGCCGGTCGGCGGGTAGCCGGGACCGACGGGCGGGTAGCCGGGACCGGCCGGGGGATACCCGCCGCCCCGCCAGTCGCCCTGCACGCGGTCGCCCTGGCCGTACCCCGCCCAGTCGGGCACGTCGTTGTCGGGACGTGCCCGGCGACCACGCGGCCGGCCGGGTGATGACTCATGCTGAGTCACGGCGTGCCTCCGGAGAGAGGTTGGCGGTACGGAAACGTGACCTTCGATGCCCGGCAGAGGTACAAACCGGATCGGTACAGGCCGAACTATAGACGATCGGCGTGATCCGCGGGCGGCAACTGCATGTCCCGCCAACGCTCGCCAACGCCGTAAATCCTCACCATGCGCGGCGAGTCGCCGTCCGGTGAGCCCTCCCCCGGCGAGCCCCCCTCGCCAGGGATCCCGCCGCCCGCGGCAGGCGTGATCGTGATCTCA
>Ga0187812_1000229_pt1 | contig 20376 bp, 22 predicted proteins | sample NC_S_2_FD_130582 | JGI IMG/M metagenome (GOLD analysis project Ga0187812, IMG submission 130582) | Wetland sediment microbial communities from Neuse River Estuary, North Carolina, USA - ASW-S_2 | ecosystem: Environmental > Aquatic > Freshwater > Wetlands > Sediment | place: USA: North Carolina...
AATATTTTTGTCTTTATTATATAATATAATTAACAATAATAGAAATTTCATTTACCTAGTTTTGTTGAATTCATTTTTTGTATAATGGGAATAGTAACAAATAATATTATTGCACTAACAGACCAAACTGGCATTCTCGTTACCATCATAAATATGGAGAATACTATTATTAAACATAAATAGACTAATGAAATAAGACTATTAATACTACCATATTCAAAGTATCTAAACCAAAAAAAAGTTGAAAATAATCCTAATAAATATGGTACTATAAAGATTCCTGCAAAACCAAAATCAGCACAAATTTCTCGTAAATATGTCCCATTGTTCGTCCACATCGGGATGTAATAACCCTTCTGATATACTGGGGGTTTCTTTGTTATATCAAACTTTGAAAGGACACTATATATAGGTAAAAAACTATTTTGACCAAAATCAGTTTTTTCACTGTTCAACTCCAAATATTTATCTAACACCCCAACACTTGAACTAAAATATAAATATATTGAAGGTGTAATTAATAATCCTCCTTTGAATTTATTCAGCTCTTTTGTAGAAGCTTTATAATTTTCAAATGTTCCCCTAAATTGTTTTATAGCAAAATTACTCATAATTACCAAAGTTAAAACAATAGTAAGAGCAATTATGAAATTATATTTGTGTTTCGCAGAGTCCACTTTCTTTGTTGAATAAAAGAATTCTTTAAAAAACAAAAAACTTATTACAAACTCCATAAAACCAAAAAAAATGCCCGCTCTGCCGATTATAGCTAATTCATTTAGAATTAATCCAATAAAAGGGAATATGGTATAAAATGAAAATTTTTTTCTATATGCAGTATATATTGCACCTAAAAAAACCGCTGAGTATGAAAATATAAAAATATAGGGAGTTTCTCCTACAGACTCTCCTTCAACTCTGATTCTATATATTAATCCAGCATTAATTAGTACTGTTGTAATATTACCGTATTTATGTATTAAAAGAATCCAATGTTGCAAAGCACTGAAAAGTCCAATCAGTGAGTAGATAATTATAAATAACTTTATATAATTCCCATCATTATTAAATATATTTATAACTTTTTCATGTTCATGCGAAACTTCATCTTTTTGAATTATGCTTTTCTGAGCAAAATATAAAGTAAGTATCCCTAAAAGAAATGATAAAAATCCGCTAATTATAACCCACCATGTTTCAGCACTTAAGTCAATAAACTCCATCAATCTAAGTTGATAAAGATCCAACATCATAAGCCATAACAATACATATAACGATAAGGGATTGAACCATTTATTAAAAAGAAAACGGCTTGCTAAAATAGAGAATATAGATATAAGTGTTATAAACAAAATTAACATGAAATTCAGTTCATTAGATACTAAAATTTTTCATTCTATAAAACTTCAATATCCCTTGGAAAGCTTTCAATTCTTTTTCTTCAAGCGGATTAAGGTTTGAAGCTTCTTTTATTATTTTTTCACCCCCAAAAATTGTTATTGTAAAAAAGAAAAATGAAATAAAGAATACAGTTAAAATAATAAAACCTTTTTTGGGCCCGTACTTAAGCTGAGGCGGCACTGCTTTATCTATAATCAAAATTGTAGGCATGCTCTTTTGTTCGTCAACCTTTGCTTGTTCGTACATTGGCAGAATAACTTCCATTATTTTTGTCTGGATTTCGATTTCCCGGAAATACCTGTAATAATCCAGGCTGAGTTTAGGTACTTCTTTGAATGGAAGAAAAACGTTCGAGCTTTTAGTTATATCCTTTGAATTTTTTAAATCTTCAACTTTTTGTTTAAGAAACTTAACCTGATCTAATGCATCCTTATATTGTGGTGAACTAATTCCAAAATTATTCTTCATTAGCTCAACCATTAATTCCTTTTGCGCTAACATTGATTCAAGTTCAGCCGAAGCTTTTACAGCAGCTTCAACCTGCTGCGGCACGGCAATTACGCCGTATTTTTTTTCAAACACATATAATGAATCTTCCGCCGACTTCAGATCAGACACATTTTTATTATATCTTTGCTCTATAAATTCTCTATCGTTTTTTGCCTGTTCAATGTTCATTTGTATATTTAAACTATCAAGCAGTCTTACAAAATAGTTTGCAATCTCAGAGCTGGCTTGCGGGCTCTTATTAATTACACTTATTTCAATCATCCCATTTTCATCAGGATCAAAAGAAATATCCCCGCTGAAATCTTTTATTGTCTTATCCATATTACTATCGGTAACTTCATAATATTTCATCAGGTCAAATTTCTTTATAACGTCGGTTAACATTGTACGGCTATTTAAAAGCCCGAACAGCATATCATTTGATGTAGAGGCTACTCCAAATAATTTGGAACTAATTGAAGTGGCAGAAGTCTTTCCCGAAAGTAAACCTGTCAAACCACCAAAGCCCATAGAGTTATCCGGCGCTGCCATTATAACAGCTTTTGCCCTAAATGTTTGAGGAATTAAAAATGCAATTAACGTAGCTATAGCTGTGACTATAATTAAGTTAATTATTAAGAATTTTTTCCACTTAAATAAAATGTATAAGTAATCGGAAAAATTATGTCTTCCAGTATTTTGTTGTTCAGCCATAATTGATTTTTTCTATTTTAAATTAGTAAAAGGCGATGCAAAGTTAATATAAATACCGCAGTTCCCGCAACTTTATTTATTATCTCTCTTTAAAAAAGTTCCACATGGTTATCTCTTTTCAAGTACTATCAGCATATTCGTTTTAAATCTATTCAACATCTTTACATTGGTCGCTTTATGCCAGATAAATAAAATTAAAAACATCCATTTCCTTGTATAGTTTAAGTCTGAAATGAATATTAACTCTTTTACCGTAAAAGTATTATTCAGATTGTAAAACTTTCCCGGCGAATTTAAATGATGATAAGTGGGAAAAACATCATCATCGCTTACTTTAAATATTGTTGTTAGAATTTTATTCTTTATAGAATAAGGAAGAATAAGCTTAGGTATAAAGATAAAGGGGCTTAATATATTTGTTGTAATTATAATTATCTTACCGCCCGGCTTTAGTACTCTCCTAAATTCATTCAAATATACCCCGCTGCCCTCAAAATGTTCAACTACAAATCTTAACGTAATTAAATCAGCATAGCCCGGAGGGAATGGTAATTTCCGTATATCCGCTCTTATATAATTATTCTTGAATTCGACGTTGACTGCAATATCAACCCCCACGGCTTTCTTAGCATATTTACCAAATTGCTCTACCAAACCGTTACTGCCGCAGCCGCAATCTATCCAGACTGCCTTTTCATTTAAAGAACTTTTAATTTTATCGTTATAAACATCCCACCTATGCTTGAACAACGGATCAAATTTATTTAATATTTTTTCGGACCAGGCTTTGTTATCCATAGTAAATATATTTAACATATATAATATTATGGATTCAAACTTAATCTTTTTTAATAAATTTTTGTTCTTTTCCCTTCACAACAACTCCTGATATATTTTTTTTAATACCCCGCAGACCATGCCGGTATAACCGGCACAGCCTGCTGATTGATATATTCACAAAGCTTTAGTTCATTTATTCATTCATAGTTTTTGACTATTAATTAATTCTTTTCTAAAACTTATTTAAGCATTATCATCTTCATTACTTTTGTATATTCTTTTCCGCTCGTACCGGATGCAATGAATCTATAAAAATATATTCCGCTGCTTACTTGTCTACCGGCTGCATCTGTACCCATCCAATTCTTACTAAAATATCCCGGTGCATATTCTCCATCTGCGAGCGTAGTAATTTCTCTACCCATTATATCATAAATTACAAGCTTAACTTTCGATTGTTCCGGTAATGCAAAAGTTATATTAGTAGTTGGGTTAAAAGGATTAGGATAATTTTGTTCAACAGAAAATTCATGTGGAACATTACCATCTAAATTATCAGAATTATCTCTTACAGATATTTTGGCGAAAATATAATTGTGGCTTTCAAGCCAACCAGAAGGTAATTTAATTATAGGTGCCATGTGTGGCTTAAACCCTACTCCTTTATAAGAAAGTTGATTGCCTGTAGAATAATAATATATGTAAGTAGAGTCTGGGTTTTCGCAAACATAAATATTTGACGGCAAAGAATTATTTTTTAAAATATAAGAATATGATTTCGTTATTTGTAAATACCAATCATAAGTAGCTACACCATTAAGATCTTTCCATCCGTCTGTGCCTATTCCAACACAGCCTTCAATAGCTGTTTCTTCGTTCCAATTATTCCAGTCAGCAATTAATGCCAGATTAGGTCTTACTTCAAGTATTCTTTCCCATGAATCTATATAATAGCTACCTGAAGTAGGCTGATCCCTTTCAATATAAATTGTATCTGTATTATCCCAATAATTATGTGTACCTGGCATAATAGACATACTCGCTACATTATATGGTTGAGGATACTCTGCGCCCCACCCCCAAAATTTTTTTGTATCTTGTCCATTATGATATATATCCCGGTTAGGTTTATATGCATAAGTAGTTGGCCATCCTATTGTAGACTGAATCGTAAAATCATTAAAATGCCAGGATGGTATGATAACATTGTTACTATCTAGTAGAGGATAATCTGTTCCGTCGTTTAAATATGCTAATACTAACGGTTTGCCTTTATAATAAAAAAACAGAGACGTATCTATATTTAGATAGTTATTCTTAATAATGTTTAAAGCTTCTCTTTCCCTTGTTTTTTGGACAGTCCAACCTGGCCAGATATAATCAGCAGTATTATTCTTTTTATAAAATTCATTCATCCATCTAGGACCCCAAAATTCATAGCCCAGTCCAAATGCAATTTTTATGCGTTGGTTAACTTGTAGTTGTTCCATTGCTGTTATCATATTTGTAGCTGTTGCCTTTTCATTTATTGCCATACTGCTTGAATAAAATCCATTTGTACAATCAAGAATAATCAAATCTATACCTGCAGCCTTCATAGCCTGTAATTGTTTTACAATTGTTTGAATACCATTTTTCGTATCATAAATACCAATGCTATAATTACCCCACCCAACAACAGGAGTTTTTAATGAATCTCTTTTAGTATTATTCCAAAGGTTATTGCTACCGTCTAACGCATACCACGGGGAATACCATGTAGCTACTATTTTATTTTGTGGATACACGTTCAACCCCACCCACCACTGACCGTTAGAGATAAATGAAGTTCTATCACATAATCCGTCTCCGTTAAAATCTCCTACATAAACATTGGTTACTCCAACTCCTTGCCCTGAACACCAAAGTGTTTCTCCCGTAAATCCGTTTCCTGTCGAAAATGCAGCATACCAGTTTCCATTACTTGCATAATAGTTTAATTTATCAGCTTTACCATCGCCGTTTAGATCGCCAATAAAATGCCCGCTTGATCCTACTCCTTGTCCTGAAGCCCAAGGCGTATCATAAACAAATGAATGCCCAGTTGATATTGCAACAAACCATTGTCCATTACTAAAATATGTTGCTTTATCGCATAAGCCATCACCGTTAAAATCACCAACATAAGTCCCTGCTGCTCCTACACCGGAGCCGGATTCCCACAAGGTTGGTGGTCCTAACGAACTCCCATTTGATAATGCAACGTACCATCCACCGTTTCCGTCGCCGCACATTATATCAGAAATACCATCACCATTAAAATCTCCTACATAGATATTGCTCGGGGACATCCCTATAAAAAGATAATCAGCAAATAATATAGGAGAAGAGAATGAGTATGCCCCATTACTTAAATTTTGTTGAGATAAAGACAAATACCATGCCCCGGAAGATTTTCTAAATGATATTACATCTGCCATTCCATCACCGTTAAAATCTCCCACGTAATATCCGTCTGCCCCTACATCTTGATTGCTTGCCCATTTAGTCTCTCCTCCAAATGAAGTTCCGGTCGACAACGATACCCACCAGTCTCCTCCTTGTGTTCCATCTCGGTTTAATTTGTCTGACATCCCATCTCCATTAAAATCACCTATTAGATGGCCTGACGTACCGATACCTTGTCCAGTTGCCCATTCTGTTTCTCCTGCAAATTGTGCAAAAGATTTTGAAGTAAACAACAGCACTAATATGGGAAAAAGTAACAAATGTTTTTTCATAATAACTCCATTTTTTTTAGTTTTATTAATTCCTATTAGTTGTATTATAAGCACTCTATATTACCTAAATAACCCCGCAGACTATGCCGGTATAACCGGCACAGCCTGCAGTTACCCAATCTATTGAGGTTTACTTTGATTATTCGTTCTCGGTCCTTTCTTTCCCCCGCTTTGATTCGGCTTAACACCGAAGTCAGTTAATATCTGATTCTTCTTGCCATAAGTGCCGTGTAATAAATCGATATACTGGCTGTATTTTGCCTGCTTACTTTTCAAGATTGCCTCGTAAGCATCATACAACCTTCTGGTTTCAGTTTCAGATGTTTTGTAAACCTCCCTGCCGGTTTGCAGTTCAGTTTTATCAGCGAGAACTTCTTCTGCATTTACCGGACATTTTTTATCGGTATCTGCAGCATGCGTCTTAGCTCCTTCCGCTAGTGTTTGTAAACTCCCCACTGTTTGATTGTGTTCTTTTAATTCTTCTTCAGGCATTTTAGCCTCCTGAAATTTTTTTTAAAATAGTATTTTATAATTAACACAAATCCGTATTAATGCGGATTTAAACTTTTGCCTGCTTAGCCAAACATTATTGACCGCAAGCGTAATACTCTGCCCGAAATATATTTTAAAGAGCAGGAAACAAAATACTGTGTGAGGTTGTCCGCCAATTGTAATTAAAGTAAATTGGACAGCTTCAGGATGTTGCTATAGCTTCTTCCCTAAATTACCCTCCTTCTATAAACCGCAATTGTTTTTAGTTTCTAAAGTCACAATTAAAATCCTTTTATTTTCATTAAAATTTCAAGCTTTTTAAATCTCTTAGTCTCAAATTGGAATTAAAAAGTCTCATATTATAATTCCAATCTGTCACCTTGGAATTCCATTATTTAATATTGACATTCCAATTTATAAATTTATTATTCCAAAGTTTCATGTAATAATTCCATTTTATCAATTATTATTTCCAATGTCTTCTAATGAAGTTCTATTTTATTACTGAACATTACCAAAGTCATACATTGGATTTCCAATTTATCAATTTGTAATTCCAAAGTCCCGTATTGGATTTCCATTTCCTTAAGTTCGAAATCTAATTTATGGGTTTGGAATTCTAGTTCATCATACTTGAATTCCAATTTATTAATATGACTTTCCTTTTCCGTACCCATTGATTCATCCACTTAAATTTTGAAATTAATATAATAAAATTTTAAATAAAAGTTGTCACAGCTTAAATTGTGTGCGTAGCAATTGAGGAATTATAAATTCTTTATATGATTTACTTTCTAAGAATATTTATTTATTTTTCTCACTGAATAACAGAGATAAAAAATGGAAAACGAAATTATTTTTGCAGTTGAAGATTCCCTTGAAGGCGGATATGAAGCGAAGGCTATCGGGCATTCCATATACACAGAAGCCGATTCTTTTGACGAGCTTAAAATTAATATTAGAGAAGCGGTAGCGGCGCATTTCGAAACAGATGATATGCCTAAGCTGATTAGGATTCATTATGTAAAAGAAGAAGTGATCGCGGCATGAAAATTCCCCGTGATATTTCAGGCGAGGAGTTAATCAAGAAATTATTAAAACTTGGCTACATAACCATTAGACAAAAGGGAAGCCATATAAGAATGACAAAGACCTATCCTGAAGGAGAGCATCCGATAACAATACCAAATCATAATTCAATCAAAATTGGAACATTGAATAACATATTATCGGATTTAAGTGAGAAGATGAAAATTTCTAAAGAAGAATTGATTCATCAATTATTTGATTAATTAGTATCTGAAGAATCTCCTTCGCCCCGACAAATTAATAGTTTTCTTATTGGAATTATTATTTCAAATTATTTTATATTAGACAACGGCTATAAAAATTAATTTTTGATAATAATATTTTCCACGTTTCCAAAAAAGTAACAAATGATAATACATAAAGATTGTTCGTATTTTAGAGGCGATGTCCCATGCAAGCCGCACAAAGAGTCCGGCTATCATTGTGAAGACTGCCCATCATATAAAAAAGTTTCCGGCAAAATCCTCATCATAAAATTAGGCGCCATCGGCGATGTAATTAGAACCACGCCGCTATTAAGTAAAATAAGAACGGAATATCCTAACGCGCATATTACATGGCTTACTTATTCCCCGGATATATTAAGTAAAACATGGGTAGACAGAATTCTGAATGTCTCTGTCGAAAATCTTGAGCTGCTTAAAAACATTAATTTCGATTGGCTTATTAATCTTGATAAAGACGGCATTGCAATTTCTTTGGCTAATTCTATAACCGCTAAAAAGAAATCAGGATTTACAATTGATGAATTCGGACACGCAAAGCCTATCGGCGCAAAAGCTGAAGAGCATAAATGGCTCACCGGTTTGTTCGATGATTTGAATAAGCAAAACACCAAGCATTATGTACAGGAAATTTTTGAAATCTGCGGCTATGAATTTAACGGCGAAGAATATATCCTGGAAGTGGGGCCATCCGAACATAATTGGAATATTGATAAAACTAAAAATGTAATCGGGCTTAATACCGGCTGCGGCGGAAGATGGACTTCGCGTCTATGGCCTACTGATTATTGGATTAAGCTTGCAAAAGAATTAATGCTTAATGGTTATGAGGTTATTCTGCTCGGCGGCGAGCAGGAAGATGTTAAGAATAAGTTCATTCAAAAAGAAAGCGGCGCAAAATACTTTGGCTTTTATCCGCTAAAAACTTTTATGTCACTAATGAACAATTGTAATACTATCGTATCGGCGGTAACAATGGCAATGCACCTAGCGATAGGATTAAAAAAGAATTTAATTCTGTTCAATAATATTTTTAACAAAAATGAATTCTATTTATACGGCAGAGGCGAAATATTAGAACCGGATTTTGAATGCGGCTGTTATTTTTCTCCTATCTGCCCGAATGATTGTATGCAGTATTTATATCCTGAAAAAGTATTTGAAGCTGTTAAAAAGATATAAACACGAGATAAATGGTTATTTTATTTTTTTAATTTAGTATTTGACTTTTTCATTTATCCTTGTATTTTTACTCACAAAAAAAGGAACTGTTTTATAGACGACTTGCTACATGGAGAAATTTTTATATTTTTCTTATCAGAGTAGCAATGGTATGCCGATTCGGGAATTACTCTGATCGGTTTTTTTATTTAATTCAAATAGAAAGGAGTTAAAAAAATACTTTGATACTTATTTGCTAGGCAAACGTCTAAACAAAAAAGAAAGGAAACAGTTATGGCAACCTTAAAAGCAAAAATAGATAACCCATTGTCGGATTTAATCAGCGACGATATTTATGAGCTGTTAAGCGCTCAGGGTTTAATAGATGAGAAATCTGTGAGAGATTACCAGATTAGGAAAAAATTCAAACAATTAAGAGCAAGTAAAATTAGCGCCGGTGACGCTATCGATTCCATAAGAGAAGAATACCCGTACTTACAATTTGACACCATAAGAAAAATTGTATATCAAATTAGCAAGTAATTTTTTTTTCGAGAATTAATAATTTTTTTCTTGACAAAATGAATTTGGGAATATATATTTGGTGTGACTCTTTCGAAGGGTTCTCCCCTGCCCTTTGAAGCAAACAGAGTTAAGCCCAGTGTCACCCCCATCGCTGGGCTTTTTAATTTTATATAAGGATTTATATCATGGCAAAGGCAGTAAAGAAAAAGAATATAGGTAATAAAGCAAATAAAGTATCTATCGTACCTTTTTACGCTTATTGGACTAAAACAAATTACATTATAATGTTCTCAGGTATCGCCGTAATTATTGCCGGGTTTTTCTTTATGTCAATAGGTCCCTGGAACAGTTTTCCATCTTTGAATATTTCCCCGGTGTTATTAATTATCGGGTATTTGATAATTCTTCCTTTATCAATTCTTTACACAAAAAAAGAAAATACTCCCGCTGTTGAAAGTTCCGAAAGCAAGGAACCACAAAAGAAGTAAGTTTTTTTCCCATTTGAATTGCAGCCTTTCGCTTTTTATTTAGCTGAAAAATATTTTTCATTTTAAATCAATATTTAAATAAATTGAGGTATAGTAATATCAATTTATTTTAAACATTGACCAAGCTTAAAGAAGATCAGCTGATTGATTTATTTTTAGTCCTTTCGGTTGAAGGGATTGGACCCGCAAAATTCAGGAGTCTCCTTTCAGAATTTAAAACTACTGAAAGAATTTTATCATCAGATTTCAATTCTCTTTCTTCTACAGAAGGCATCGGGGAAAATCTTGCAAAAAAAATCCAGCATGTAAACCGTCAACGGGAATCAACAGCAGTCTTTGTAAAAAAGGAAATCGATAAGCTAAATAAGATTGGCGGTTATATAGTTACTATCTGGGATAAAGAATTTCCGCCTCTGTTAAAAAAGATTTACGATCCGCCGATAATCCTTTATTATAAGGGAAATTTTATTGAAGAAGATAATTATTCCGTTGCGTTAATCGGCACAAGACAACCGACCAATTACGGAAAAGTTCAAGCAGAAAAGATCGCGGCGGATTTATCATCTCAAGGAATTACAATTATAAGCGGACTTGCCCGCGGCATTGATTCTATTGCACACGCTGCGGCATTAAAAAACAACGGAAGAACAGTCGCGGTTATCGGGTCGGGTCTCGATGTAATTTATCCCCCGGAGAATAAAAAACTTTTCCATGAAATTTCAGAGAAAGGACTGGTTGTTTCGGAATTCAATTTGGGCGCAAAGCCTGACGCCGTAAATTTTCCTAAAAGGAATAGAATAATATCCGGTTTAAGCTTGGGATGTATTGTTGTAGAAAGCGGAATCCCGGGCGGTGCAATAAACACTGCTTCTTACGCGCTTGATCAAAATAGAGAGGTCTTTGCTGTTCCCGGTAATCTGGGAGTAAAACAATCCGAAGGAACAAATTTATTAATTCAAAGAGGCGAAGCAAAATTAATACGTTCCGCAGAAGATGTGTTAGTCGAACTTGAACTTAAGCTGAAGCCAATTATCGGGAAAAATATCCCTAAGCCTGAGGTTGAGCTAAATTTATTTGAGGCGAAAATTATTGCTTCGCTTAGCAATGAACCGGTACAAATCGATAAGATCGCGACGACCACGAATTTATCTACATCTGATTGCCTCGTTCATCTTCTCTCGCTGGAATTTAAGGGACTAGTTAAACAATTACCAGGAAAAATGTTTGCGCTTTTGTAACTTAAATTTTCTTCATGAAAATTACGGCTTGTCCGGCGTCTCCAATTTTATTTAACCTCACTGTTTCGGACTCGAAGAAATCAATCTGTTCTTTTGTAAATATTGAATTCTCTTTGTTAACATAATAAGATCGGTCGTCGTTCAGGGGAATATTATTCCGGTACAATTCACTCGCCCACAAATGATTACTTTCCGAATCAAATAATGTATCTGTAATTTCAAAGTTATATTTATCAGCAAGAAATTTTATACTTTTTAATGAATGAAGGTAGAAATGTCTCGGCGCATCAATTCCAAACCAGTTTTCTTTATAAGTCTTCCATGGATAAGTGGAGCTTACCGGAATTCTTATTAGCAAATATTTACCGTGAGAAAGAAGCAGCGAAATCTTATCAAATATTTTATGCTGATCTTCCATGTGTTCAAGAGAATGATGCATCATTATCAAATCAAATTTGCCGTCAACGTCGAAAGGATCTTTTTTAAATATCTTTACGCCGTTTTTATAAAAAATATTTTTCCTTATAAACGCATCAACACCCATTAAATTTTTGAATCCAGTATCGCCCATTCTATAAAGCAGCTTTCCGGTTCCGCAGCCGATATCTAAAATTTTACTTTCAAGGCTAATAGGAATTTTATTCAGCCAGGTGATATAGGTCGGCGGTCCGTATTTTATATAAAATATTTTCCCCAGAAAATTATTAATGCCGAACGAATATCTGTCGCGGTAAACATTTAATTTTTTTCTAAGGAAATTCCTTTTATAAATTTGAAATGAATAGTAATTATCCGGGTAATATTTGGATAAATCTTCCGGCGGATTGACTAATTGCAGGCAGCCGCAGCCGCTGCAATCGCAGTAAATGAATTCGTCTCTTGTACCAAACAGCATTTCTCTGACATTATAAAATCTGTTCCCTTGTTTATTGCCGCATATTTTGCATTCAAATTCCATTAATATTTTTTTCTATTCTTCCACAAAGATTTTAGTCTATCCTTTAAGCTCTTTTCCTGTCCTATATCTGTCGGAAAATAATATTGAACATTTTTTAATTCATCCGGCATATAATTTTCAGTAATAAAATGATTTTCAAAATCGTGCGGATATTTATACTCCTTGCCATAACCGATATCCTTCATCAACTTAGTAGGCGCATTCCTTAAATGAATCGGAACCATGTACAAAGGTTTGTTCTTCACATCAGAATGCGCGCTTTCCAAACCCATATATGAAGCATTACTTTTCGGGCACGATGCAAGGTAAGTTGTACACTGCGCAAGAATTATTCTCGCTTCCGGCATTCCGATTTTATCAACGGCGCCGAAAGCCGCTTCAGCAAGCACTAAACCGTTAGGCGAAGCATTTCCAATATCTTCCGAAGCAAGAATTACAAGCCTCCGCGCAATAAATAAAGGATCTTCTCCGCCTTCAAGCATTCGCGCCAGCCAGTACAATGCCGCATCCGGATCGCTTCCGCGTACGCTTTTTATAAACGCAGAAATTACATTGTAATGTTCTTCGCCGCCCTTATCATAAATTATGTTTTTCTTTTGAACTACATTTTCTAAAATTACTTTTCCAATTTCAATTTCATCAGAGCCGGTTTGCTGAAGAACCGCGGCTTCAAAAATACTAAGCATGGCGCGCGCGTCTCCGCCTGAAAGATAAAGCAAAAAATTCAAATCAATGTTTGTAATTTTTAACGACGATAGGAATTCATCTTTCTTGATTGCCAAATTTAAAATTTCTGCTAAATTATCTTTCGATAATTCTTCAAGAATGTAAACCCTTGCCCTTGATCTAAGCGCCGGTATTACTTCAAACGAAGGATTTTCCGTTGTCGCACCGATTAGAGTTATCAATCCTGATTCCACAGAGTTAAGAAGAGCGTCCTGCTGCGCCTTGTTAAAGCGGTGAATTTCATCAATGAATAAAATTGTTCTCCGGTTCATCAATTTATTTTGCGAAGCTATTTCAATCACTGTCCGGATATCTTTTACGCCGGATGATACCGCGTTGATCTGGTGAAACTCTGATTTAGTATGGTCGGCAATTATTCTTGCGATTGTTGTTTTTCCCGTTCCCGGCGGACCCCACAAAATGAAAGAGCTTAAGCTGTCGTTCTCAATCATCAAACGGATTGGCTTGCCTTTGCCGAGCAGCGATTCCTGCCCCTGGAATTCATCTAAAGTTTTTGGGCGGACTCTTTCAGCAAGCGGTATTTGAGGAAGGTTATATTTTTTCATTTTGTATTCAATCTGAAATTTACTTCTCAATTACTTTAATCGTAGTCTCGCCTTTCCTTATCATTCCATATTTTTCTCTCGCGACCTTTTCAATCTTTGCCGGAACTTTATTTTGCAGTGAATCAATCTCAGCTTTTATACTTTGATTTTCTTTATCAACTTTTGAAATCTGTTCTTTCAAATTATCGAGATCGCTTTTTAACTTTAGATATTTTAGAATTCCTTCATCATTAAAAAAAATATATACCGCGCCTATTAAAAAAATTATTCCTAAAACGATGTATATTATTTTGTTTGATTTAATTGAAGCCATTTATAATGACAGCTTAATTATTCTATCAATTAATTCTTCAAATGAAACTCCAACTGCCTTAGACATTTTAGGGACCAAACTTGTCGATGTCATTCCGGGCAACGTGTTTACTTCAAGGCAATAAGTTTTAAAATCATTATTCAATCTAAAGTCTATTCTGCCGTAAACACTGCATTCAAGCGCTTCAAATGCTTTAAGAGCTTGAGCCTGCAATTCCGATTTTACTTCTTCCGGTAAATTTGCGGGCACTTCATATTCGCTCATGCCGTGTGTGTATTTGCATTCATAATCATAAATTCCGTGCTTCGGTTTTATTTCAAGCACCGGCAAAGCTTTGTTATCAAGAATGCCCACGGTAACTTCGTGTCCGTCTATGTATTCTTCGATTAAAACTTTGTTGGAATAATTAAATGCTAATTTCATCGCGTCATTTAATTCTGATTCCGATTTGCAAATTGTTAATCCAACAGTCGAGCCTTGATCGTTCGGCTTTATTACGCACGGGTATCCGATCTCTTTTCCAATTTTATTTTTTATGATATCAGCATCAAATTTTTTATTATCGACTGCAATCCATTTGGGAGTTGCGATGCCGTAATGCTGAAATAAAATCTTCGACATTATTTTATCCATCGACATTGAGCTTGAAAGTACATTCGAGCCTGTATACTTTATTCCGCGAAGCTCAAGCAAAGATTGAATCGTTCCGTCTTCCCCCCATTTGCCGTGAAGCCCTAGAAAAGCAATATCAATATCATCAAACATCGATGAGTTTATTGCCTCAACATAATTCCTGTTTGATATTTCCGTAAAATTTTTCTCACCAAAGAAATCGTCTTCATTGACCGGCTGATTGTTTCCGTATGCCGGGTCCACAAGTTTAACCTGATAGCCTAAATTTTTTAAAGCTTTATAAATTGATAAGCTTGACGATTTTGAAACATCTCTCTCCGGCGAAGTTCCTCCGAGCAGAAGCGCTACTTTTAGATTTTGATTTTCAGTCATTAAGTTTATTTCCTATTCCGTATTTTTTATTTATCAATTCCGTAAACTGATTTAGCAATTCCTAATAGTTCCTCCACTTTATTTTTAGGGATTTCTTTTTCTCCGCCGAGCATTCTTGAAATAAAAATGGTTTTTGCCGAATGCTCCAGCTTTTCCATTTTGAAGTAAGCGTCTTTCAGATTTTTACCGAATGTAACAGCGCCGTGATTTTTAAGAAGCAAAGCCCAGGCGTAGTTGATATAGGGTTTCATGCTCTCCGGGATCTCTTCAGTCGATGGTGTCCCATACTCGCAAAGAGGAATTTTTCCTAAAGTCAAAATAACTTCCGGAAGAATATTCTTTGTAAAGCCTTCGCCGTATGCTGCAAAAGCTGTTGCATAAACCGGGTGGCAGTGTACAACCGCATTAATATCTTTTCGTTTTGAGTAAGCGAAGAGATGAATCTTTGCTTCCGTTGAAGCTTTCCCTTTTCCGCTTAAAATTTTTCCCGAGGAATTAATTTCAAGAATATCATCTTCCGTAACTTCTCCTTTGCATACGCCCGAGCGTGTAATTATAAATTTATCGTCGGAAAGCTTAACAGATAAATTGCCGTCGTAAGCGGAGACAAATTCTTTTTCATAAACTCTATGGCAGATTTCAACTAACTCTTTTACCGGTGACATTTGCCTTCAAGCTCTTCTATTAATTTCAAATTTCTATAACCGTCTTCACCTGTTATCAGCGGCTCTTCATTTTGCAGGAAGGATTTCTGCACCGACTTTAACAAATTGAAAATCTTATTTGCTCTTTTCCTAAATGTTTTTCTCGCTTCGCTTTCAAGAAGAATATTTAATTTTGAAGTCGTGTTCTTTGCGCCGATTAATTGGTCAATGCTGATTGTTCCCGTGTGCCCGAGAATTTCAATTCTGTTAAACGCTTTTTTGCTGTTGAAAGAAACATTAAAATAACCGTAGCCGCCGTTTTTGAAATTGCATATCGCGGCAGTGAAATCTTCAACTTCACCTTTGTAAATAATATTGTCCATTACTCCGTTGACGGTAGTAATTTCGCCTCCGATAAATCTCAGCAGGTCGATCATGTGCGTTCCCACGTCTCTTAAAGGACCTCCGCCTTGTGCCTTTACAAATCTATAATTTGAATTTGGAGGCATATCAAAATTATAGTTCAAGTTTATGGAGATCAGCTTGCCGAGCATTTGCTTATCGATTAATTCTTTCGCCTTTAAAATCAAAGGATGAAATCTTAAAGAGTAATTTACGCTGAGACGAACATTATTTTTTTTACAAACATTAATCATTTCCCTTGCTTCGGCAGAGGTCATAGCAATTGGCTTTTCACATAAAATATGTTTACCGGCTTCAGCTGCTTTTATTACTTCTTCGTAATGATGATTATTTGCGCTGCCTACATATACCGCGTCAATATCTGATTTTAGGAAGTCGGCATAATTATTAAAATAATTTGGCAGACCAAACTTTTCAGAAATAAACTTCGCTCTTTTCAAGTCATTGCTAAAAACAGAATTTAATGTGCTTCTTCTTAATAAATGAAGATTGGGAATAAATGTGAACTCCGTAAATCTGCCGCATCCGGCTGCTCCCCATTTTAATTTTTTCACTCTTGGCGGTTTTATTGTTTTCATCTAAAAGGTAGATTCTTTCTAAAATATTTTTTTATGAAGTTTTAATCTTTCCATAAGTCTTTTTACCGGACCGGAATTTTGCATGATATAAAAATGTATGCTTGAAACCCCTTTATTAAAAAGCTCTTCAACTTGCCTTGCCGCCCACTCAACACCTATATCCATTACAGACTCATTCTTGGCTGAATAAACTTCGTCAACCAACTCCGTAGGAATATTTATATAAAAATTCTTGGGAACATTAACGAGGTGCGATTTGTTGGTCAATATTTTCAATCCGGGAATAATCGGAACATTTATTCCTTCTTGCCTGCAGAGCTCAACATATCTAAAATAAACACTGTTATCATAAAACATCTGTGTAACGATATAGTCAGCGCCTACATCTACTTTTGCCTTTGCAAATTTTACATCGGTCATTAAGTTCGGCGCTTCATAATGCTTTTCAGGGTAACCGCCAACGCCGACACAGAAATCGGAGGGCTTTGCGTCAAGCAAACTTTCTTCTAAATATTTGCCATGATTCATCGCAACTATTTGACTAACCAGATCAACCGCATATTTATTGGCGCTCTTTCCTTCGGGTATAGGCTTTTGATAACCGTTGTCATCGCCGCGGATAGCAAGGACATTGTCAATGCCTAAATATCTCAGCTCGATTAAGAAATCTTCTGTTTCCTCGCGCGTGAAACCTTGCGTTAGTATGTGAGGAACTGCGTCAATATTATATTTATTTTGAATGAGAGCGCAAATACCAAGTGTGCCCGGTCTTTTTCTTTTTATTTTCTTTTCGATTCCGCGCGGAGTCTCTTCATAATAAATTTCCGCAGAGTGACTTGTAATGTCTATAAATGGAGGATTGTACTTGGTTATATCATCTAAAACCGACAGCAGGCTTTTAATGTCTCCGCCGCGTTTAGGCGGTATAAGTTCAAAGCTTATTAAAGGTTCTTTAGTGTTATTTAGGTGTTCGGTTACTTTCATACTATTATTTCGTTTTCAAATTTTCTAACACAAATTTAATACATTCACAACTAAACTACATTATCTGCGCGATTCTTCTTTCAACTCATTTTTAATCGCAGTATAATTGGTGTGAATCACACTGGTAAAATTTATTTGAGCAATAGTAAAATTAAATATTTATCTTATTAATCATATTAAGTTAATAGATAAACTCTTTCAAGTTTCAGCCTAATGAAAAACGAAATTGTCTTTCAATATACATTCAAGTTTAAGCAATATCCTACTAAGATATTTAAGATAAAGCTTGAGGAAACAACTTTAAACCTTGTGAATGAAAATTCCGGCAGCCAGCCGGAATGGACTAAGCTTAAGAATTTTAAGTGCCCTCATTGTCCCCTTTCAGAAAATGAATTTGAATATTGTCCTTTAGCTATCAGCCTTGCTGATGTTATTGATTCCTTTACAGACATGCCTTCCTACGAACACATTGAGCTAATAATAAATACCGAAGAAAGAGAGTTTAGAAAAGAAACATCGCTGCAGGACGGCGTACGAAGCATGCTTGGAATAAAAATGGCGACGTGCGGCTGCCCGGTGATGGGCAAGTTCAAGCCGATGGCAAGGTTTCATCTTCCTTTTGCCAATCTCGAAGAAACACAGTACAGGTATTTTTCAATGTATATGCTGGCTCAGTATTTCATCGCAAAAAGAAATGGCACTGCCGACTGGGATATGCAAAAGTTTAGAAATATTCTTGAAGATGTCCGGATACTTAATGTTAATGTCAGTAAAAAAGTAGCTCAAATTGAAGCGAAAGATACAACGATAAATTCGGTAGTAATTCTAAATAACTTTGCCGACTACGTAAGCTTTAACCTCGACGAGCAAAGCTTAAATGAAGTTGAAATTTTGTTCAATGATTATTTCGACTAAGGCTTCATCACCATCAGTACGACAGCAATATACGGTGTTATAGTCGCTATTGATCCCCACACATTCCATTTTTTGGAAAGTATTAAATATTCATCCCATGAAAATTTCTGCTCGTCGCTTGCAAGCGCAAATATTTGTTTTTGAATCGGCACGACCTTGGACATAAATACGAATGCCGAAATAATCAGCATTATTATTCCCCATAAAATCCACGGAGTTTCTACAAGAGAAAGATTGCCCTGCATTGCGGCGCCCATTCCGAAGATAAATAATATAGTAACTGAAGGCATTGTAAATATTCTATCCGCTAAAATAATATTCTTAAATGTATCGGCTATTTTTATACGGTCCGTAGATTTATCCGCCTGCATTTTCCAAAAGATACCTATTGTAATATTTCCAAGGAAAATAATAGCGGCAAGTACATGAATCAGTTTCCAGATATTATAAACCATATTTCCATCCAAATTGATTAATAGATTGTAATCAATTTACATTCGATTAAATAAATTTCAAGTGACATACATTAAAAAACTTCATGGATCAGCTTAATGAAATTAAACTTACTGCGGACTTTGCGTAGTCTCTGCGTGCTCTGCAGATTCGCCGCAACGAATTTCTCACGGCAGCACGAAGTGTTGCCTCTGTGCAACTGCTTCCTGTTGTAATAGATAAATGAGAGCATCAGGGAAGCGGAAACTACTTTTTTATCTGAATGACATGTAATAACTTTAATAAAAAAAACCCCGGCTGAAACAGACGAGGTTTTTAAATTAAAATTTGGCAGCTACCTACTCTCCCACACACCTGCGCATGCAGTACCATCGGCGTACAGGGGCTTAACTTCTCTGTTCGGAATGGGAAGAGGTGTAACACCCTGGCTATAACCACCAAAATTTAAACTCTATTGTAACGCAGGCTTAACTTTATGCCGCGAAATAAAAATAAAGTGAAAGACTGAAAGAGCTGAGTCAAATTTAATAGACAAACACAATTCTGTGAATAAAAATTTAATGGTTAAGCCTCACGACTTATTAGTACTGCTTGGCTGAATTCCTTACGGAACTTACACCTGCAGCCTATCAACCTCGTCATCTCCGAGGAGTCTTTAGTCCGCCCAAGGCGGAGGGATACATAATCTTGAAGCGTGCTTCGCGCTTAGATGCTTTCAGCGCTTATCACAACCGTACATAGCTACCCAACGATGCCACTGGCGTGACAATTGGTACACTAGAGGTACGTTCACTTCGGTCCTCTCGTACTAGAAGCGACCCTTCTCAAGTATCCTGCGCCCGCATAGGATAGGGACCGAACTGTCTCACGACGTTCTGAACCCAGCTCACGTACCGCTTTAATTGGCGAACAGCCAAACCCTTGGGACCTTCTTCAGCCCCAGGATGCGATGAGCCGACATCGAGGTGCCAAACCTTACCGTCGATATGAACTCTTGGGTAAGATCAGCCTGTTATCCCCGGCGTACCTTTTATCCTTTGAGCGACGGCACTTCCACTCGCTACCGTCGGATCACTAAGTCCTGCTTTCGCACCTGCTCGACTTGTAAGTCTCGCAGTCAAGCTCCCTTGTGCCTTTACACTCGCCGCATGATTACCAACCATGCTGAGGGAACCTTTGAGAGCCTCCGTTACAATTTAGGAGGCGACCGCCCCAGTCAAACTACCCGCCTAACACTGTTCCTAGCCCAGATTCATGGGCCGAGGTTAGAATCCAAATAAAACAAGGGTGGTATTTCACCGTTGGCTCCACCGAAGCTAGCGCCCCGGCTTCAAAGCCTCCCACCTATCCTACACATGCTTTATCCGAACCCAATATTAGGGTGCAGTAAAGGTGCACGGGGTCTTTCCGTCCATATGCGGGTAACCGGCGTCTTCACCGGTACCACAATT
>Ga0187812_1000230_pt1 | contig 20200 bp, 22 predicted proteins | sample NC_S_2_FD_130582 | JGI IMG/M metagenome (GOLD analysis project Ga0187812, IMG submission 130582) | Wetland sediment microbial communities from Neuse River Estuary, North Carolina, USA - ASW-S_2 | ecosystem: Environmental > Aquatic > Freshwater > Wetlands > Sediment | place: USA: North Carolina...
GCGTCTTGCAGGGCGGCGATGGCTCCGGCCGTGGTGCCGGGGGCGACGCCCGCGGTCAGGCCGAGCAGGACGTTCGTCCGGAAGCCGTTCGCGGCCGCGTCGGCGGCCGTCGCCCGGACGCAGTAATCGGTGGCGATGCCGACGACGTCGACCTGGTCGACGTCGTGCTGGCGGAGCCAGTCGGCGAGCGACGTGCCGTGTTCATCGGCGCCCTCGAAGCCGCTGTAGGCCGCGGCGTGCGCGCCCTTGCGGAACACCGCCTCGACCGGTCCGGTATCGAGGTCCGGGTAGAACTCCGCGCCGTTCGTCCCGGCGACGCAGTGCGGCGGCCAGGACTGGGCGTAGTCCGGGTTGGCGGCGAAGTGGCCGCCGGGGTCAATGTGGTAGTCCTGGGTGGCGACCACGTGATCGTAACCGTGGCCGCGGGAGGCGAGCAGTGAGCTGATGCCGCGGGCCACCGCGGCGCCGCCGGCAACCGCGAGCGAGCCGCCTTCGCAGAAATCGTTCTGCACGTCGACGATGATGAGCGCGCGCACGACCCTTACCGTATCGTGCGAATGCGATGACCCAGGAAAGCGAATACTGGAATCACAACGTCCACTACCAGCCGCTGATCCTTGCCGCGGTGCCGCCGGGGTGCGGTGCGGCACTCGATGTCGGCTGCGGTGACGGCATGCTGGCGGCCAAGCTCGCCGGACGGTGCGGCCAGGTGACCGGGATCGACCTCGACCGGCGCATGATCGCCCTCGCGCGGGAACGATGCGCTGCCACCGGGTCAGCCGCGACGTTCGTCCGGGCCGATTTCCTGGCGTATCCCTTCAAGGACGCCAGTTTCGACTTTACCTGCGCGAACACCGCGCTGCACCACATGGACTTCGCCGCGGCACTCGCCAAGATGGCCCGGGTCCTCCGTCCCGGTGGCCGCCTCGCCGTCGTCGGCTTGGCGGACAACGGCTCGCTGACCGACTGGGTCATCGGCGCCGCGGGGATTCCGGCCGACCGGTACTACAAGCTCACCCGCGGCGAGGGCTCGGCGGGCGCGCCGGTCAAGGCGCCCGGCCAGACCTGGGCGCAGGCCCGGGCGGCTGCGCTGCGCGCGCTGCCCGGCGTGAGGTACCGCCGCCACCTGCTGTCGCGCTACTCGCTGGTCTGGGACAAGCCCGGATGAACCCGGATGAATCAGTCGCCGACGTCGGCCGGGGTGCCGCCGGTGATCCGTAGGAGCTCGGTGAACGACGTCGGGAACACCGTGTGCGGATGCCCGGCTGCCGCCCACACGACGTCGTACCGGGAGAGCCACGTGTCCACGAGCGTCCTGATCGGCGCGGGGTGCGCCACCGGCCCGACTCCGCCGATCGCCTGGCCGGTCCACTCGCGAACCGAGCGGGCGTCCGCCCGGCCGACGGCGGCCGCGCCGACGACGGACGCCACCAGGGCCGTGTCCACCCGGTGTGCCCCGCTGGTCATCACGAGCAACGGGGCGCCGTCGGCGTCGAACACGAGGCTGTTCGCGATCGCGCCGACGTCGCAGCCGAGCTGCCTGGCGGCGGCCGCCGCGGTCGGCGCCGGTTCCGGCAGTTCCCGCACCTCGCCGGTGACGCCCAGCGACGTGAGCACGTCAGCGAACCTCGAGAAGTCGATCGCCATGCCGGCCACGCTACCGACCCGGCACAGCAAACCGCGAACCCATTTGCTGCGCTCGCCGGGGCTGCCGGTCATGATCGGGTGCACTTTCAGGCGCTATTGATGGCGGCGGGACGCCCCGTCAGTCCTCCTCGCCGTCAGGGTCGAACAGGGTCGGGATGGCCGGGTAGCCACGGGATAGCTGTAGCGCGTAGGCGGGCAGTTCGGCGAGCACGGCTTGATGCCGGTCACGCGCGGCCGACAGCGGCTCACGCCCCACGATCTTTCCCTCCTGCACCAGTTCGCGGAGCAGCACCCGGTCCGAGGGCCCAGGATCCGGCGGCATCAGGCTGATCCGCTCGGATATCGCTTCCCCGGCCGTGGTGCGGTGCCGGACGGCCCACTTGCGGCCGCCACGGCCCGGCTTGCCGACCGACCGCTTCGCGACGGGGCGCACGTCGTCGGGGAACGCCAGCGACTCGGAATCGGCAACGGGGTGGTCCGACCGCGCCACCAGCTTGTACACGAGTGCCGCGGTCGGCGCGCCGGACCCGGTGACCAGCGAGGTCCCGACTCCGTATCCGTCCACCGGCGCCACGGCCAGGCCCGCGATCGAGTACTCGTCCAGGTCCCCGGTCAAGATGATCCGTGTCGAGGTGGCGCCGAGCGAGTCGAGCAGGGATCGCACGGACGCCGCGAGCGCGGGCAGGTCGCCGCTGTCGATCCGCACCGCGCCGAGCGACGTGCCGGCGACCTCCACGGCGGTGTGCACCGCCCGGAGGACGTCGTAGGTGTCGACGAGCAGCGTCGTCGAGGATCCCAGCGAGGAAACCTGGGACCTGAACGCGTGCCGTTCGCTGTCGTGCACCAGGACGAACGCGTGCGCGGAGGTGCCGCTGGACGGGACGCCGTAGCAGTGCCGGGCCTGCAGGTTGGACGTGGAGGCGAACCCGGCGATGTACGCGGCCCGCGCGGCGGCCACGGCGGCGCGCTCGTGGGTGCGCCGGGACCCCATCTCGATCAGCGGCCGTCCGCCGGGGCCGCCTGCCGCGGTCACCATTCGCGAGGCGGCGGAGGCGATCGCGCAGTCGTGGTTCATGACCGACAGCGTGAGGGTCTCGAGCAGGACGGCCTCGGCGAACGTGCCTTCGACGACGATGATCGGCGAGCCGGGGAAGTACACGTCGCCTTCCGCGTATCCCCAGATGTTTCCGCCGAAACGATAGGATGACAGGTAACGGAGCGTGGTCTCGTCCACAATGCCGTTGTCCCGGAGGAAGGCCAGTTCCTGCGGCCCGAAGCGGAACTGCTCGAGGGCGTCGAGCAGCCGCCCCGTGCCGGCGACAACCCCGTACCTGCGGCCGTGCGGCAGGTGCCGGGCGAATACCTCGAACACCGCCCGGCGGTGTGCCGCGCCGCTGTGCAGCGCGGCCTGGAGCATGGTGAGTTCATAGTGGTCAGTCAGCAGCGCGGTCCCGAACGCGCCGTCAAAGCGGTCAGCGCCGTTGCGGGAGGAACCGTCAGGTTCGCTATTCGCCGGAGTGGTCACAGGTGGAAGACTACGTACAGGGAGGTGCGTACGAGTGAGCGTGGCACCCGCTGAGGTAGAACGCACGTGGTCAGCGGACGAAACCATACCGGACAAGCCATGGGTCACGATCGTGTGGAATGATCCGGTGAACCTGATGTCCTACGTGACGTACGTGTTCGAGCACGTCTTCGGGTACCCGCGGCCGAAAGCCGAGAAGCTGATGCTCGACGTCCACCACAAGGGCAAGGCCGTGGTCGCCGCCGGCGCCCGGGAGGCCATGGAGCACAACGTCGAGGTGCTGCACGGGTACGGCCTGTGGGCGACTGTCCGCCAGGACAAGTAGCCGCGGGACAAGTAACCGCACTCAACCGAGACCCCTGGAAGATGGAGATGTTCCGGTCCACCAAGGACGGCGGCGCCAGCGTCTGGCTGTCGGCCGGCGAGGCGACGCTGCTGCGCTCGCTCGTGGTCCCGGTGCTCGACCTGCTCGGCGAGCCCGGTGAGCCGGCCCGCGCCAGCGCCGGCGCCGCCGACGAGCTGGACAAGATCCTCGCCGAGGCGGCGGAAGCGGCGGAGGCCGCCGAGAAAGCCGGCGCCGAAGCGCCGCGCATACCGGACGACCCGGTGCTCGCCCGGCTGCTGCCGGACGCGTACGAAGACGACCCGGCGGCGGCGGGCGAGTTCCGCAAGTACACGGAGTCGTCGCTGCGCGAGTCGAAGAAGTACTTCGCGCAGACCCTGCTTGACACCCTCCCGCCGTCCGGCGGACGGATAAGGCTCACCGGCGACCAGGCCAGGGACTGGCTGCGGGCGCTGAACGACGTGCGGCTGATGTTCGGGGTGCGGCTGGAGGTGACCGAGGACTTCGAGGAGCAGCTCGCCTCGCTCGCCCCCGAGGATCCGAAGGTCGCCGCTTTCGAGGTCTACGGCTGGCTGGGCGCCGTGCAGGAGTCGCTGGTACGCGCGCTGGCCAGGTAGGGCGACCGGGTAACCTCACCGATCATGCTGACGATCTCCCGCGACCTCCAGGCGAAGATCATCGAACACGCCCGCAAGGACCACCCGGACGAGGCCTGCGGCGTGATCGCCGGCCCGGCGGGCAGCGACCGCCCGGTCAGGTTCATCCCGATGCAGAACGCGGAACGCTCCCCTACCTTCTACCGCTTCGACTCCCTCGAGCAGCTCAAGGTGTGGCGCGAGATGGACGACAGGGACGAGGAACCGGTGGTGATCTACCATTCCCACTCGGCCACGGAGGCGTATCCGTCGCGCACCGACATCAGCTACGCGCAGGAGCCGCAGGCGCATTACGTCCTAGTATCTACCCGGGATGAACCGGAAACCGAGTTCAGGTCCTACCGGATCGTCGACGGTGAGGTCACCGAGGAACCGGTCACGTTCACGGAATGATCCGACCCCGAAGCAGGTTCCATCCAAGGCGTTAGAGTTCACTGAGGAGCATTGTTCATGGCCATCGAGGTTCGCATCCCGACGATCCTGCGCAGCTACACCGGCGGCGCCAAGTCGGTGGAGGGGTCCGGGTCTACCCTGGACGAGCTGCTGTCCAACCTGGACGCCGAGCATGGCGGGCTGCGCGACCGGCTGGTCGACGGCGAGAACCTGCGCCGGTTCGTCAACGTCTACCTGAACGACGAGGACGTCCGCTTCCTCGGCGGGCTGAAGACCCCGGTTTCCGACGGCGACACCGTCACGGTTCTGCCGGCTGTCGCTGGCGGGGCTTTTTAGAGATTTATCCCGAACGGGCCCGTTTCGATGCGTTACGACTCACTGCTTGACTCACTCGGCAACACGCCGCTCGTGGGGCTTCCCACGATGTCCCCGTCGGACGAGGTCCGGCTGTGGGCCAAGCTTGAGGACCGCAACCCCACGGGCTCGGTGAAGGACCGCCCGGCGTTCTTCATGGTCGCGCAGGCCGAAAAGGAAGGCCTGCTCAAGCCCGGCTCGGTGATCCTCGAGCCGACGTCGGGTAACACCGGCATCTCGCTGGCGATGGTGGCGAAACTGCGCGGCTACAAGCTCATCGTGGTGATGCCGGAGAACACCAGCGAGGAGCGCCGCGAGATCCTGCGCATGTACGGCGCGCAGATCGTCCCCTCGCCCGCGGCGGGCGGGTCCAACGAGGCGGTCCGCGTGGCGAAGCGGCTCGCCGCCGAGCACCCGGACTGGGTCATGCTGTACCAGTACGGCAACGAGGCGAACGCCCGCGCGCACTACGAGACCACGGGCCCGGAAATCCTCGCCGACCTGCCCACGATCACCCACTTCGTGGCCGGCCTCGGGACGACGGGCACGCTGATGGGAACCGGGCGCTACCTGCGGGAGCACGTGCCCGGCGTGAAGATCGTCGCCGCCGAGCCGCGGTACGGCGAGCTGGTCTACGGCTTGCGGAACGTGGACGAGGGCTTCGTCCCCGAGCTCTACGACGAGTCGGTGCTGACGACGCGGTTTTCCGTCTCGTCGAACGACGCGCTGCGCCGGACCCGCGAGCTGCTGGCCCAGGAGGGCATCTTCGCCGGCATCTCGTCGGGATGCGCGCTGCACGCGGGCCTGGCGATGGCGCAGCAGGCGGTGAAGGCGGGGGAGCGGGCGGACATCGTGGTGCTCGTGGCCGACGGCGGCTGGAAGTACCTGTCCACCGGTGCCTACAGCGGCACGCTCGACGAGGCCGAGGAGCGGCTCGAGGGCCAGCTCTGGGCTTAGTGTGTGGCGCGGTGCACTGTGCAGATGCACAATTATTCATATGCACCTTACGGTGGTGGGCTGCTCCGGCAGCCTCCCCGGGCCGCATAGCGCCGCCTCCTGCTATCTGCTCGAGGCGGACGGTTTCCGGCTCGTCGTAGAACTGGGCAATGGCGCCCTGGGCCCACTGCAGAGGTACGCCGGTCTCTTCGACGTCGACGCCGTGTGCCTCAGCCACCTGCATGCCGACCACTGCGTCGACCTGTACTCGTACTCGATCGCGAGGACCTACTCGCCGGCCGGGCCGCAACCGCCGATCCCGGTCTACGGGCCCGCCGGCACCCGCGAGCGGATCGGGCTGATCCACGGCTCGGAGGGCGACGCCTACGGGCTGATGGAGCGGTTTACATTCGAGACCCTCGCGCCAGGCTCGCTGTCGATCGGGCCATTCGACGTGACCGCCGCGCGGATGAACCACCCGGTGGAGACATTCGGCTTCCGGTTTTCCCACGGCGGGCGGACGATCGCCTACTCCGGGGACACCGGGGAGACCGCGGAAGTGACGCGGCTGGCCCGCGACTGCGACGTCTTCTTGTGCGAGGCGGCCTTCCTCGACGGCCCCGACCTGCCGCCTGACCTGCACCTGACCGCTCGCCAGGCGGCCGGGTACGCGGCCGCGGCGGGGGCGGGCGAGCTGGTGCTCACCCACCTGCAGCCGTGGAACGACGCGGACAAGGCGCTCGCCGAGGCGTCGTCGGTCTTCGGCGGCACCCTGACGATCTCCGCCCCCGGCCAGCTGATCGAGCCCCGCTAGGGCCGTACGGCCGGGGCAACCAGGTGGCCCGGTAAGCTGGCCGGCATGTCACGACCAGATGGACGGGCCGCGGATGCGCTGCGCCCGGTGCGGTTCACCCGGGGATGGCTCGACCACGCCGAGGGGTCGGTGCTCGTGGAGTTCGGCGCCACGCGGGTGCTGTGCGCGGCGAGCGTCGCCGAAGAGGTGCCGCGCTGGCGGCGGGGCAGCGGGCTCGGCTGGGTGACCGCCGAGTACGCGATGCTGCCGCGGGCGACGAACACGCGCGGCGAACGAGAGTCGGTCAAGGGCCGGCTCGGCGGGCGCACCCAGGAGATCTCCCGGCTCGTCGGGCGGGCGCTGCGGGCCTGCGTGGACTATAAGGCGCTCGGCGAGAACACGATCATCATCGACTGCGACGTGCTGCAGGCCGACGGCGGAACCCGGACCGCCGCCGTGACCGGCGGGTATGTGGCGCTCGCCGACGCGGTGGCCTGGCTGCAGGGGCGCGGGCGGTGCAAGGGCTCGCCGCTGGTGGCGTCGGTGTCCGCGGTGAGTGTCGGGATCGTGGACGGCGAGCCGAGGCTCGACCTGTGCTACGAGGAAGACTCCGCCGCCGAGACGGACATGAACGTGGTCTGCACGGGAACAGGCGACTTCGTGGAGATCCAGGGCACCGCGGAGCGCGAGCCGTTCAGCCGGCCGATGCTGGCCCAGCTGCTCGACCTCGCGACGGCCGGGTGCGCGGAGCTGACCCGCCTGCAGACGGCGGTCCTCAGTGGCTGACGCGGCGAGCCCGCGGATGGTGCTCGCGACGCGCAACGCCCACAAGGTCGCCGAGCTGTCCCGCATCCTCACCGAGGCCGGCGCGGCTGACGGGCTGGCCGGGCTCGACGATTTCCCCGGCGCGCCGGACGTCCCCGAGACCGGCCTGACGTTCGCCGACAACGCCCTGCTCAAGGCGCGCGCCGTCGCCGCTTACACCGGCCTGCCCGCGGTCGCGGACGACTCCGGCCTGTGCGTGGACGCGCTGCACGGCATGCCGGGGGTGTTCTCGGCCCGCTGGTCGGGCCAGCACGGCGACGATCGCGCCAACCTCGACCTGGTCCTCGGCCAGCTGGCCGACGTTTCCGCGCGCGGCGCCCAGTTCATCTGCGTAGCCGCCCTCGTCCTCCCGCCGGCCCCGTCCGGCGCCGCGGCAGCGCCTGGCGATGACCGCCGAGAGTGGACGACCACGGGCGTCCTCGCGGGCGAGCTGACCCGCGCTCCGCGCGGGACCAACGGGTTCGGCTACGACCCGATCTTCCTCCCCGGCGGCATGTCGGTCACCACCGCCGAGCTCGCCCCCGAGGAAAAGGACGCGATCAGCCACCGCGGCCGCGCCTTCCGCGCCCTGGCTCCCGTCATAGCCGCCCACGCCCGCTAACGGCCCCTCCCGGCAAAGCCACCGGCTCGCCCGCCGCCCGCGGTCTTCCCCTCCCGTCCCAATAGCCACTGTCGGCCCCTCGGCCCCTCGCGGCCATCTGCTTCCAGCCCCAGAGAGCGCCGTTATCTCGCAGCCTGTTACAGCAGCAGAGTTGTGTGACCCGTGGTTCGACCCGCCCCACTTTCCATCAGTTTTGGCCCCTGGAATCGGGACAAACCGGGCGCGGAATGGACCGAAACTGATGTAAAGACGAAAAGTGATACGAAGTCACCGGGTCGCGCGACCCAGCAACACGTGTCCCCGTTCACTCGTGTCTCATCCACCCCAGGACGCTAGCCAGTCCGGTTTCCGGTGCGTGCGCGCGAAGCGGTAGCGTGGGCTGTCCGCCCGTGACCGCGAGCGAGTAAGGCGAGCAAGGCAAGTAAGGCGAGTGAGGAGAGCGCGGTGACCGAAGTTCGGCTGGAGCCTGGCGACGAGGCGCCGGATTTCACCCTGCCCGACGCTGACGGCAACCCGGTGACGCTGTCCGCGCTGCGCGGCCAGCAGGTGGTCGTCTACTTCTATCCGGCGGCCATGACGCCCGGGTGCACGAAGGAAGCCTGCGACTTCACCGCGAGCATGCCGGATTTCGGCGAGGCCGGGCTGACCGTGCTCGGGATCTCCCCGGACGCTCCCGCCAAGCTGCAGAAGTTCCGGGACAAAGAGCACATCACGTTTCCGCTGCTGTCCGACCCGGACCGCACGGTGCTCGCCGCCTACGGCGCTTACGGCGAGAAGATGAACTACGGGAAGAAGACGATGGGCGTGATCCGCTCAACGTTCGTGGTCGGGGCGGACGGCAAGGTCGAGAAGGCGTACTACGGCGTCAAGGCCACCGGCCACGTCGACCGGCTCCGCAAGGAGCTAGGGGTCTAAGCGCCTGGGCAGCACAACAACGCGGGCGTGGCGAAATGGCATACGCGGCAGGTTTAGGTCCTGTTGGTGGCGACACCGTGGGGGTTCAAGTCCCCCCGCCCGCACCCTCCACAGTGTTCCGGGGCACCGTGAACAGGCGGTCCAGGGTCGGCGCTTCGCCAGGGTCGGCGAGGACGAGCACGTCGTCGCCGGCCTGCAGCACCATGTCGTCGGCGGCCGTGACCAGGTTGCCATCCCTGACGATGAGGCTGACCCAGATGTCCTCGCCACACGGCAATTCGCTGACGGAACTGCCGTCGGCGGCCGAGCCCGCCACGACGTGATACCGGTGCAGTCCCTCGGGCTCCTGGCTGAACCGGACGCCTAGCGACCAGGGTTCCGGCTCCACGGTGCGCAGCGGGATGCGCAGCCGGTGTGCCAGCGCGGGCACCAGGCCGCCCTGCAACGTCACCGAGAATCCGACGATGACGAAGATGACCTGGTAGGCCCTGGCAGCGCCTTGCGTGCCCGAGGCGGCGATCGTCATGCCGAGCAGGATGGGGACCGCGCCCTTGAGGCCGGTCCACAGAAAGAAGACGCGTTCCCGGCGGGTCAGCCGGACCGGAAGCGACACGAGCCCGCCAAGCACCGGCCGGATGACGAAGGCGAGCAGGGCGGCGATCGCCAGGCCCGCGGGCCACGTGTCGGCGCTGCCGAGCGCCGACAACCGCATGGTGAGGCCGAGCATGACGAACGCGACGATCTCGGCCAGGCTCGCCAGCGAGGAGTGGAACCGCTGGATCTCCCGCTTGTACGGAGCCGGCTCGTCGCCGATGAGTATCCCGGCCACGAAGACGGCGAGGAACCCGGACCCCCGCGCGACCTGGGTGAGGCCGAAGATGACCAGCACCCCGGCCAGCACCCGCGGCGAGTACAGCCCCTCGCTTGGCAGCGGGACGCGGCGCATGAACGTGAGCAGCGCGAGCCCGCCGGCCACCCCGATGGCCGAGCCGACGGCCATCTGCAGGGCGAACCCGGTGACCACGTGCCAGGCGACGGAGCCGGCGCTGCCCTGCGCCGCGAGCAGCGCGGTGAGCAGCGCGATCCCCACCGGGTCGTTGGCGCCTGACTCGCCCTCGAGCAGCACCCCGGTGCGCCCGCTGATCTCCCTGCGGCCGAACACCGAGAACACGACCGCCGGGTCGGTGGCGGCCACGGCCGTGCCGAGCAGCAGCGACAGCCGCCAGTCCATGCCCGCGACAAGGTGCGCGGCCACCGCGGCGCCCGCCGCCGTGACCAGCGTCCCCGCCACGCCAACCCAGACGATCGCCGCGGCCGCGGTCCGGAAGCGGCGCCAGCCGATGTGCATCCCGCCGTCGAACAAGATGATCGCGAGTGCCACGGAGACGACGGGCTCAACCGTGCCGAACGGCAGCGTGGCGCGCGGCCACAGTTGCGCCGCGACGGTCGCGCAGATGAGGAAGAACGCGGGTGCCGGGACGCGGAGCCGGGCGCTCAGCCGGTTGGAGAGTACCGCGGCGGTCCCTGCCAGGCCGATCACCAGCATGACGAGGCCGAACTCCGCCGTGCTTGTCATCGGCGGGTCATCGCCGGGTGCGGTAGGTGATCACATCCCCCGCACCCTACCCTCAGGACGAGGACGAGGAGAACGCGGAAAAGTTGAACGCCGACGCGGGCATCAGCATGCTGCTCACGTTGAACCTGTTCGCCAGCAGGCCGAACTGGTACATGACGTCCGCGACGCGCTGGAGCCGCACCTGGTCAACGCCGATCGGGTAGGTGTCGAGCGCCATCACCGCCGCGATGCCGGGCTGCACCTGGCCGTTGGCGGCGCCGCCCTTGATGCTCTCGAAGGCCTGCTCCACGGCCGCCCGGTTCGTGTCCGAGATCTCCTGGCCCTGTTCGAGCGCCGCGAGGAACCGCTTGAGCGTGTTCGGGTTGTCCTTCGCCCAGGACTGCGTGACCACGTAGCCCTCGATCGGGAACTGCTGGGTGGCGCCCTGGTTCAGGTCCGCGAGCGTGACCGCGCCAAGCTGCTGCTCGGCCAGGCTCGCGAACGGCTCAGGCATGGTGGCCGCGTCGATCTTGCCCGACGACAGCTCCGACGCCATGTTGGGGAACGGGATCGGCTGCGCCGGGAACTTGACGCCGCTCTTGCTGATCCCGTTCTCGGTGAGCACGGACACGTCGAGCAGGTAGTCGATGTTGTTCGGCGCGTTCACGCCGAGCACGTGGCCCTTGAGGCCGGCGAGCGTCTTGACGTCCGAGCCGGGCATGGTGAAGATCACCTGCGCGCCCTGCCGCATGACCGAGCCCTCGGCGATGACCTCGAGCGGCGCGTGGTGCTCCGCCACCTCTTCGATGTAGGAAACGTAGTTACCGGCGGTGATGTCCAGCTTGCCCTGCAGCTGGGACTGCACCGCGGTCTCGCTGCTGACCGCGGGCGTGTAGTTGATTGTCAGGCCTTCCCTGGCGAACAGGCCCTCATGCAGCGCCACGAAGAACCCGGCCGAGTCCATCGCGGGCACCACGCCCACGTTCAGCGTGGTCTTCTCCGGCGGCCCGAACGACATGGCGCCGCCGGCCGCGGTTGACGCGGTTGAGCTGCCGCTGGACGAACAGCCGGCCGCCAGTGCCGCGATAGCCGCCGCGGCACAGGCCGCGCGAATCCACTTACCCGCCAATCGAAGAACCCCTCACCTGAGACAGCTTGTGCCTCAGGCAGGATAAATCACCTTCAAATTGATGTGTGTGCATTCACGCGAAAACTCGGCTTGCAGGGCGGTGGTCAGCCGCCGATCTCGCCGACCTCCGGCTGGGTCATGTTGATGATCTGATAGGGCTGCTTGAGTCCCGGTTCCAGGCCGAACTCGAACATGGCGTCGGAGACCCGCTGCATAGCCGGGATGTCCATGCCCAGGGGGTACGTGTCCAGCGTCATCGTTGCCGCCTGAAGTGGCGTCGCGGCGAACGCGGCTGTGAGGTTCGCCTTATCCATAAGCGCCGCTTCCACGGCGGCGCGGTCGGTGTCAGCCACCTGCTGGCCCTCCTCGAGGGCGCGCAGGAACGCGGCCACCGTCTGCGGGTGGCTCTGCACCCATTGCTCGGAGCCGATGTATCCGCCGATCGGGAAGTTCTGCAGCGATCCCTGGTCGAAGTCGGCCAGCGTCACGGCGCCGATGGTCTCCTGCGCGATCGTCCCGAACGGCTCCGGCAGCCAGGCCGCGTCGAGCTTCCCCGACGCGAGGTCCCCGATCATGTTCCCGAACCCCTCATAGACCGGGTCGATGTCCGAGAGGTTCAGCCCGTTCTCCTTGAACAGCGAGCCGAACAGCACCTCGCCGACGTTATTGGGCGTGTTGATCCCGACCTTGGCGTGGTACTTCGTGAGGTCCGCCACGGTCTTGAAGCGGGAGTTGGGCATCACGTAAATCGCCTGGTTGCCCTGCTGCATGTGCGACCCGTCCGCGATGATGCGCAGGTCGATGGACTTGCCGTCGTAGGTGTGGTGGATCTGGGCCAGGATGAACGAGACGTAGTTCCCGACGATTATCTGGGCCTTGCCGGTCTGCAGGTCTGCCATGCCGGGTTCGCCGCCCAGGATCGGGTCGATCGTGATGTTCAGCCCCTGCTGCTTGAAGTACCCCCTCTGGCTGGCGATGTACAGCCCGGCCTCGTCGGCGGTGGGCACCGCGTCCACCACGATGCTGCTCACCTCGGGCAGCGGTCCCGAGGGGATGCCGCTGCCGCCCGACGAGCAACTAGCCAAAGTGATCGCCGGAATCGCAATGAACAGGGGAAATATAACTCTGTGAATCCGCCGCATGATTCTCTCCTCGTTCCGTCGGAGAGAATAAAGCAAATACGCCGGCCAAGTGCACTCTTTTACCTTTTATGCAGTATGTCCGGAAATGTGGAGCTCGCGACGGGGCTGGCTTTAGTGCCAGGAGAAGCCGCTGGGCGCGGTGGTGCGTCGCGCGGTGACCTTTGGCGGGGCCGGCGATAGAGTGACGCACATGCCTGAGACCGATATCGAGAGTTCTAAGCTGCCGCCGGACGTGCTGGTCACCCAGATCGAAAACACCCGGGCCGACCTCGCGCGGACCATTGACGAGATCGCCGACCGGGTGAGCCCGGGCAATGTGGCCCGCCGCACGAGGGAGCGCGTCCAGCAGCGGATCAGCCAGATCGACCCGCTGATAGGCGGCGCCGTCGCGCTCGCCGCCGTCAGCGTCGGCTGCTACCTGATCTGGCGCCGGCTGAGAAAGTAGCCGGCGCCAGACGCGTCAGCCCGCGCTCTTGGTCAGTTCCTCGTATTCGGCTGGCGTGAGCAGGCCGGGCGGCAATTCGGTCTCACCGCCCGGGCCGGCCTGGAGCCGGACCCGGAACATCCAGCCCGCGCCGTACGGCTCCGCGTTGACCAGGCCCGGGTCGTCATTGAGTTCCTCGTTGATCTCCACGACCTCGCCGTCCACGGGGGAGTACAGGTCGCTCACCGATTTGGTCGACTCGACCTCGCCGCACGGGTCGCCCGCGGTCACCGCGGCGCCCACGGACGGCAGCGACACGTACACGACATCGCCAAGCTGCCCAGCCGCGTAATCGGTGATCCCGACGGAGGCGGTGTCGTCGTCGATCGCCACCCACTCGTGCTCCTCCGTGTAGCGCAGTTCCGCGGGTACGCTCATCGTTGCTTTCTCCTGTCGTAAAACGGCAGCTCTGTCATGTCGGCCGGCTCGGTCTTACCACGCACGTCTATCCCGAACGGACCCGTGGCGCCTGTCCGCACGTACGCCATCGCGATTGGCGCGCCCAGCGTCGGGGAGGGGGCGCCGCTGGTCACCACGCCAACCTCACCCGACCCGGACAGCACCGCGTAGCCGTGCCGCGGCACCCGCCGCGATCTGGCGACCAGGCCGATGAGCGTGCGCCGCGGGCCCTCGGCCGCCCGTGCCGCGAGGGCCGCCCGGCCCACGAAGTCGCCGGGCTTGTCCAGCCGCACCACGCGCCCCAGCCCCGCCTCATACGGTGTCACGTCCGGGCCGAGTTCGTTGCCGTATAGCGGCATGCCGGCCTCGAGCCGGAGCGTATCGCGGGCGGCCAGCCCGGCCGCCGGGAGGGCGGCCCCATCGCGGTCGCCGGCGCGCCCGGCCTCCGCCAGAGTGGTCCAGACGCGTTCCGTGTCGCCGGCCGCGCAGAAGATCTCGAAGCCGTCCTCCCCGGTGTACCCGGTGCGCGCCACCCACGCCGGGCAGCCGCCGACGGTCCCGTACGCGCCCGCGTAGTAGCGCAGGCCGTCGAGCGGCAGATCGGTGACGCGGGAGAGGACGCCGGGCGCGTTCGGACCCTGAATGGCGATCAGCCCGGTGACCTCGGTCTCGTCTTGCACGACAGCACCCGCGCATCGCTCCCGGAGCTCCCCGAGCACCACAGCGGTGTTCGCCGCGTTGGCGACGACGAGGAACCGGTCGGCCGCCTGCCGGTAGACGACCAGGTCGTCGAGGATCCCGCCGTCCGGCGCGCAGAGCATCGTGTAGCGGGCGCGGCCGGGCGCCAGCGCCGACGGCCAGCCGCAGACCGCGTAGTCGAGCGCCGCGTCGGCGCCCGGGCCGGTCACCGCGATCTCGCCCATGTGCGACAGGTCGAAGAGCGCGGCGGCGGACCTGACCGCGTTGTGCTCGGCGGTCTCGCTGCCGTAGCGCAGCGGCATGAGCCACCCGGCGAACTCGGTCATCGTCGCGCCGAGCCGCTCGTGCACCGCCCGCAACGGGGTATCCCTGGGTTGCACAGTCACCCCGGAATGGTATGCCGTAGTCATGGACACGCTCACCTCGCAGCAGGTCACCGCGGAACTCGGCACGACCCCCGGCTGGGACGTGGCGGACGGGCAGCTCACCAGGACGGTGACCCGCAAGGACTTCCGCGACGCGCTGCTTTACGTCAACGCGGCCGGTTACCTGGCCGAGCAGGCGAACCACCACCCGGACATCGCCATCTCCTGGAACAAGGTCACGCTGACCCTGGTCACGCACTCCGCCGGCGGCCTCACCGCGAAGGACTTCGCGCTCGCCCGGCAGCTGAACGAGCTGGGCTAGCGCGACCGCATTTGTTAATGGCAGCTCAAGACGGGCTGCAATTCCCCTCAAAGAGTTCCATCATTAGACACCAGAAGTACATTTACCCGCCCAGACGGACCGTGACATCGTGTTCGGCTGGGAGGAGCTAATGATCACTTTGAGGCCAGGAAGGCGGATCACGGCGATTGCCGGGTCCGTCGCGCTGCTCGCGGGTCTCGGCATCGCCGGCGCCGCAACCTCAGCGCACGCGGCGGCGTCCTCGCCCGCCGTAAAGTCCGGTAAACCAGCCACCTCGTGCCAGCTTGGCAATGGCATCCAGCACGTCGTCCAGATCACCTTCGACAATGTGCACTTTTTCCGGGACAACCCGAATGTGCCGTCCGACCTCGAGCTCATGCCGAACCTGCTCGGCTTCTTTGAGGACAACGGCACGTTCCTCTCCAATAACCACACCCCGCTGATCGCGCACACGGCGGACGACATCCTGACCACCTACACCGGCCTGTACGGTGACCGGCAGGGCATGCCGATCGCGAACGACTACGAGGTCTATCAGGCCAACGGCACGACGGATAACGCCGGATCGTTCGCCTACTGGACCGACCCGGTCTACGACACGTCGCCGACGGCGACCGACACCAACCCCAACATGGTGTACTCGCCCGTGCCGCCCGCCACCTCGAAGACGCCCGTGCAGCCGAACACGATCACCCCGGCGCCGTGGGTGCCGTACACCAGGGCGGGCTGCAACGTCGGCGAGATCGCCACCGCGAACGTCGAGCTCGAGAACACCAGCGTGGACATCCCGAAGGTGTTCGGCGCCGGCTCTCCCGAGGACGAGCAGCTCATCAAGGACCCGGACTCGTACAAGGACCAGGAGACCAACGACTACGTGGGCCTCGGCGTGCACTGCGCCAAGGGCAGCTCGCTCTGCGCGGACGCCACGGCCGTGAAGTACGGCCAGACGACGCCGGGCAAGACCGCGGTGGCCGACCTGCTGCCGGACGAGCCCGGCGGCTACAGCGGTTACCAGGCGCTGTTCGGCAACAAGTACCTGGCGCCGGAGCTCGGCGGAGGCAAGGCCAGCTACAGCGTGGACGGGTACCAGGTCACCAACGCGGCCGGCAACCTCGTTGACGAGAACGGCAACGAGATGGACGGGGAGTACAAGATCAACGGCAAGTACACCCCCGGATTCCCCGGCTACGGCGACATCAACGCGTCCCAGTCGCTGGCGTACGCGGCCGACATGCTGGAATCCGGCGTCCAGGTCGTCAACATGTACATCTCCGACTTGCACGGGAACGAGTTCATCCAGGGCCTGTCGGGCAAGGGCGAACCCTGCTACGGCGCCGGCGACGCGCTCGGCAGCGGCAGCGCCTGTTACCTCGCCCAGGCGGCGTACTACAACCAGGCGTTCGGCACGTTCTTCAAGCGGCTGGCCACCGAGGGCATCACGCCGCAGAACACGCTGTTCGTGCTCTCCTCCGACGAGGGCGACCATGAGGCTGGCGCGAACGCCGGCCGGGCCGTCCAGCCCACGCCGGCGACCTGCGACGGCGTGACCACGCCGTGCACCTACCCGGCGGGCACCTTCGGCGAGCTCGAGGGCAACGTGACCGGGCTGCTGGCCGAGGAGACGGGCGACACGACCCAGTTCGGCATGGAGTACGACACGGCGCCGGAGTACTACGTCAACGGCGATCCATCGGAAAGCTCCCCGCAGGTGCGCAAGTTCGACCACGACATCGCGTCGCTCACCGCAACCAACCCCTACGCCGGCGGGCCGCCGCAGAAGATCGTGAACTACCTGGCGGACCCGCCAGAAGAGGCGATCCTGCACATGGTGAACGCCGACCCGGCGCGGACCCCGACGCTGGCGGAGTTCGCCAAGCCCGACTACTACCTGGAACAAGGGCAGGCGACCTGTAACCCGAGCGTCACGGGCACCAGCGCCAGCGACTATCCCGCGGACTGCGTGTCGGTCGACGACGGGTACGCGTGGGACCACGGCGACGTCGCCGCCGAGATCAACACCAACTACGCCGGTTTCGCCGGCCCGGGCGTGCTGCACCTCGGCCTCGACGGGTCGGGTCCGGCGGACGGCCCGAACTCGGCGGGCCCGGACAGCGGGCAGCAGACCGTCGTCGACACCAGCCTGAAGGGTCCCTGGACCGACGAGACCGACATCCAGCCGACCGAGATGTACCTGACCGGCCTGCATACCGACTACATCCAGGACGGCCGGGTCATCACCCAGATCGTCGCCGACCCGAACCGGGCCCTGCGCGACCCCGCGGTGACCCAGCTGGGGGCCTGCTACAAGCAGCTGAACTCCAGCGTCGGCCAGTTCGGCGCCTACACGCTGACCGCCTCGACCACCGCGGTCGAGTCGAACACGCCGGGCGACGCGCTGTTCACCTCCATCAACGCCAGGCTCACCAGCCTGGACAAGGAACGCGACGCGCTGGCCATCAAGATCAAGGACGAGCTGTACGCCGCGGAGAACTGGGGCACCCCCGTGTCCGGCGCGCAGGGGCAGACCGTCGCCTGCGAGGCCATCATCGGCCAGGCAAAGCACCTGGCGCAGTGACGGTGGCGGCTCGTTAGGTCGCACCCGCGGCGGGGCTGGCGCAGAATGGGCGAGTGACTTCTGTGCCAGCCCCCCGTGAGGTGGCTATCCTCGGCTCGACCGGCTCGATCGGCACCCAGGCGCTGGACATCGCGCGGCGCAACCCGGCGCGGTTCCGGATCGTGGCCCTCGCGGCCGGCGGCGGCAACCCGGGCCTGCTCGCCAGGCAGGCGGCTGAGTTCGGGGTGGCGGCCGTGGCCGTGGCGGACCCCTCCGCCGGCCCCGCTGTCGAGTCGGCTTTGAAAGAAGAATTGTCCCGAACGTACGCGGCTGACTCCGCGCCGCCACGGCTTCCCGAGATCCTGGCGGGCCCGGAGGCGGTCTCCCAGCTCGCGGCGTGGCCCTGCGACGTCGTGCTGAACGGGGTGACCGGCGCCGCCGGCCTGCACGCCACGCTCGCCGCCCTCGACGCCGGCCGGACGCTCGCCCTGGCGAACAAGGAGTCGCTGATCATCGGCGGCCCGCTCGTCACCAGCCGGGCCAAACCGGGGCAGATCGTGCCGGTGGACTCCGAGCACTCGACGATCGCGCAGTGCCTGCGGGCAGGGACGAATTCCGAGGTCAAGCGGCTGGTGCTGACCGCGAGCGGCGGCCCGTTCCGCGGCTGGCCGAGGGAGCGGCTGGCGTCGGTCACCCCGGAGCAGGCGCTCGCGCACCCGACGTGGCGCATGGGGCCGCTCGTCACGACCAACTCGGCCACGCTGGTGAACAAGGGCCTCGAGGTGATCGAGGCGCACCTGCTGTTCGGCTTCGGGCTCGATCGCATCGACGTGGTCGTGCACCCGCAGTCGATCGTGCACTCGATGGTTGAGTTCGCCGACGGGGCGACGATCATCCAGGCCAGCCCGCCGGACATGCGGATCCCGATCGCGCTGGGTATGGCCTGGCCGGACCGGGTGCCGGACGCGGCGCCGGGCCTCGACTGGACGACGGCCGCGACCTGGACGTTCGAGCCCCTGGATGACGAGGCGTTTCCCGCGGTGGGACTGGCCCGGGAGGCGGCCAGGCTCGGCGGGACCGCGCCCGCGGTCTACAACGGGGCCAACGAGGCGTGCGTGGCGGACTTCCTGGCGGGAAGGATCTCATTCCCGCGGATCGTTGACACTGTTGCCCGGATAGTCTCAGAACATGACACGTCGCGTACCGGCGTGACCACGATCGAGGACGTGCTCGCGGTGGACGCCTGGGCCAGGGCCCGGGCGCGCGAGCTCAACAGCTAGGAGGAACCAGGGGTGCAGCAGCTCGGGTGGCTCATCTTCCTGGTCGCCTTGCTGTTCTCGGTGATGCTGCACGAGACCGGCCACTTCGTGATGGCCAAGCGGTTCGGCATGAAGGCCCCACGGTACTTCATCGGCTTCGGCCCGACCCTGTGGTCGACGACGCGCGGCGGGACCGAATACGGCATCAAGGCCATTCCGATCGGCGGGTTCACGAAGATCGTCGGGATGACCGCGCTTGATGAGGTGGACCCGGAGGACGAGCCGCACTCGTTCCGCCGGGCCCCGGGACGGCAGCGGCTCATCGTGCTCGTCGCCGGGTCGGTCATGCACTTCGTGCTGGCGGCCGTGCTGATCTTCGGGGTGGCGCTCGGCATCGGCATCGAGAACGACAACACCACCCAGCTCGGCACGGTGGCGACCTGCGTGCCGCCGTCCGCGACCGCCCTGAACAACGGCACCCCGTGCACGCCGAAGAACGCTACGTCGCCGGCCACCCTGGCGGGCCTCAAGGTCGGTGACCAGGTGACGTCCTTCAACGGGGTCAAGGTCACCAGCTGGACCCAGCTCGCCAGCGTGATCAAGGACGTCAAGCCCGGGTCACCGGCGACGATCGGGGTCGACCGCGCCGGGCAGCACCTGACGCTGCACACCAAGCTGGCCAGCGTCAGCGGCCGGGCGGGCGGCTACCTGGGGGTCGCGCCGGCCGTCGTGCTCCAGCGGGCCAGCCCGCTTGCCGCTATCGATTACGTCGGTTCGGGCTTCGCCCAGACGATCACGGGCACAGGGAGCGTCCTCGCGCATCTGCCAAGCGAGATACCGCAACTGTTCTCCCCGAACCGCTCGAAGACCGCCGCGGGGAACGTGAGCAGCGTGCTGGGCGCGGCCAACGATACCGGGCAGGCGGTGGCGGCGAACGTGGGCTGGCAGTACAAGGTCAGCTTCATCCTGCTGCTGATCGCGTCCGTGAACATCGCCGTCGGCGTGGCCAACCAGCTGCCGCTGCTGCCGCTGGACGGCGGGCATGAGTGGGCCGTGATCTGGGAACGGACTCGGGCCTGGTTCGCCAGGCGGCGGGGGCGGCCGGACCCGGGCATGGTGGACTACCGGAAGCTGGCCCCGGTGAGCCTCAGCCTTTTCGCGCTGCTTGTTGTCCTCGTGCTGATCATCACCTACGCGGACATCGTCAATCCGGTGAACATTGGGTAGCGACCTGACGTGTGGGTCAGGGTGTGCGGTTGGCCGGCCGCGTGACTGGGCGAGAATGGGACGGTGCCGATCACACC
>Ga0187812_1000231_pt1 | contig 20090 bp, 16 predicted proteins | sample NC_S_2_FD_130582 | JGI IMG/M metagenome (GOLD analysis project Ga0187812, IMG submission 130582) | Wetland sediment microbial communities from Neuse River Estuary, North Carolina, USA - ASW-S_2 | ecosystem: Environmental > Aquatic > Freshwater > Wetlands > Sediment | place: USA: North Carolina...
CTCTCGGTGTTAAAGAGGTTGATGACCCAAGCAGATTTGGTGTTGCAATTATGAAGGACGGATACATCCAGAAGCTGGAAGAAAAACCGCAAACCCTTGTGTCTAAGCTTGCTTTAGTAGGATTATATTACATAGCCAATCCTCAATCTCTAGTAAAAAGCCTGAATGAATTAGTAGAAAAAGATGTCCGTACAAAGGGTGAACTTCAGTTGACTGACGCGCTGCAGATGATGATTGAGTCCGGTGAAAAGATTTCTATTTTCCCAGTAGAAGGCTGGTATGATTGCGGCAAACCGGAAACCCTACTATCGACAAATAAATTTTTACTTGACCAAAAAAGCGTAAGCAAGAGTTACAAAAATGTTGTTATAAACCATCCGGTTTTTATTGCTGATGATGCAGATATCTCTAACTCGGTTATTGGTCCTTATGCGACAATAGATAAAGGCTGCAAGATTTCCGAGTGTATAATCAAAAATTCCATTGTTGGAACTAACGCGCATGTATCGCGCTCACTTCTTGAGAACTCAATCATAGGGAATAATTCTCTGATTAGAGGAAGTTATAAGAGGCTTAATTCAGGTGATTCATCTGAAATAGATTTTTATTAAATTGAATTAAACATAAAATAGGAAAAATAAGATGTCATACTTTTTCACTTCTGAATCTGTTTCCGAAGGGCATCCGGATAAAGTTAGCGATGCAATCTCCGACGGAATTTTAGACGCAATCTATAAAAAAGATCCAATGGCAAGAGTAGCTTGCGAAACTTTCGTTACCACGGGTTTGGTTCTTGTTGGCGGCGAAATAACTACCAGCGCTTATATTGAAGTCCCGGACATTGTAAGACAAACAGTTAAGAACATTGGCTACACAAGCGCAGATTATAAATTTGATTCCGAGTCTTGTTCCGTACTAAACGCAATCCATTCGCAGTCGCCTGATATTGCTATGGGCGTTGACAAGGGCGGCGCGGGAGACCAAGGGTTAATGTTCGGTTACGCATGCGATCAAACGCCTGAACTTATGCCCATGCCGATTATGTTTGCTCATAAGTTAGTTAAAAAATTAGCCGACATCAGAAAGAATAATTTGAAATTGATGCCGTATCTAAGACCGGATGCCAAATCGCAGGTTACTATCGAATACGACGACAACAATAATCCTATCCGCGTTGATACTGTGGTTATTTCAACACAGCATGACGCAGATGCGAAGCAGAAGAAAATTAAAGAAGATGTTATCGAGTATGTAATAAAGAAAATTATTCCGGAAAAATATCTTGATAAGAAAACAAAATATTTTGTAAATCCAACCGGCAGATTTGAAATTGGCGGACCACACGGCGACAGCGGGCTGACCGGCAGAAAAATTATTGTTGATACCTACGGCGGCTGGGCACCTCACGGCGGCGGAGCTTTCTCTGGTAAAGATCCATCCAAGGTAGATAGAAGCGCCGCTTACGCAGCAAGACATATTGCAAAGAACGTTGTCGGTGCCAAACTTGCAAAAGAATGCCTTGTCCAGGTAGCTTATGCTATTGGCGTTGCTCAACCGGTTTCTGTTTTTGTTGATACAAAAGGAACAGGCAAAATTGCCGATAAAGAAATTTCTAAAATGATTTCGAAAGAAGTTGATTTAACTCCGAAAGGAATAATTGAAAGACTCAACTTAAGAAGACCAATCTATCAAAAGACTTCCGCTTATGGTCACTTTGGAAGAAACGATAAAGATTTCACGTGGGAACAATTAGACCTTGTCCCGGTATTTAAGAAATACGCATAAATAAAAGTTTAAGAAAAAGAGAAGGAAAAATTTATGAGTCAAGTTGATGTAAAAAATGAAATAGGTAAGTTGAAATACAAAGTGAAAGATATTTCTCTTGCTGAATGGGGCAGAAAAGAAATCAAGCTTGCCGAAGCAGAGATGCCGGGTTTGATGTCACTGCGAAAAGAATATGGACAAAGCAAACCCTTGAAAGGCGCACGCATAGCAGGATGTTTACACATGACTATCCAAACTGCGGTTTTAATAGAAACGTTAGTTGAACTCGGCGCCGAAGTACGCTGGTCGTCGTGTAATATTTTTTCAACGCAAGACCACGCGGCGGCGGCAATCGCGGCGGCTGGAACTCCGGTTTTTGCATGGAAAGGCATGAATGCTGAAGAATTTGACTGGTGCATAGAACAAACTCTTTTCTTCGGAGACTCTAACAAACCTTTAAATATGATACTTGATGACGGCGGAGATTTGACAAACATGGTTCTCGATAAATTTACAGAGCTTGTTTCCGGTGTCCGCGGAATATCTGAAGAAACGACAACGGGCGTTCACCGTTTATATGAAAGAGTTGAAAAAGGAACACTGCCAATCCCGGCAATAAACGTAAATGATTCAGTCACCAAATCTAAGTTCGATAATAAATACGGATGCCGCGAATCTTTAGTTGATGCTATAAGAAGAGCCACAGATTTAATGATGGCGGGTAAAGTGGCTGTGGTTGCGGGTTATGGCGATGTCGGCAAAGGTTCTGCGCAATCTTTAAGAAGCGCAGGCGTTAGAGTTATTGTAACTGAAATCGACCCAATCTGCGCTCTTCAGGCAGCGATGGACGGATACGAAGTTAAGAAAATGGTAAATGCTGTTCCAAGAGCAGATATAATTGTTACGGCAACCGGCAACCGTGATATCGTCACCGGCGAACATTTCAAACTGATGAAGAACAACGCTGTAGTTTGCAACATCGGACATTTCGATACAGAAATTGATATGGCATGGTTGAATAAGAATTATGGTAATACAAAAGATACTATCAAACCGCAGGTGGATAAATACACAATAGAAGGAAAAGATATAATTGTACTGGCAGAAGGAAGATTAGTTAATCTTGGCTGCGCAACAGGTCATCCATCTTTTGTTATGTCTAACTCGTTCACTAATCAAACTCTTGCGCAAATAGAACTCTGGAATCATGCAGATAAGTATGAGAACAAAGTTTATATGCTTCCAAAACATCTCGATGAAAAAGTCGCAAGACTTCATCTCGATAAGATAGGTGTAGAACTTGATTCTTTATCGCCGGTACAGGCTAAATATATTGGCGTTACTGTTGAAGGTCCGTTCAAGCCGGATTATTATCGCTACTGATTTTTCACTTAACCAAAACAAAAATGGGCTGGAGAAATTCAGCCCGTTTTTATTTTTAATAAATCTTCTAATGCCTCATTTAGATTCTTAAATCTAAAATTGTAATTCATATCTATCAGCTTTTTAGGATAGACGCGCTGGCTTGCCGTAGCGACGTCAGCAACTTCTCCCAAAACAATTTTTAGTGCAAACTTTGGTACAGAAAATATGGATGGTCGATGTAAAATCTTACCAAGCTTTCCCGCAAAATCTTTCATCGTTACCGCATTTGGCGAAGCGGCATTTACCGCACCGCTGATGGAATTATTATCTAAAGAAAATAAATAAATACCGACAATGTCATCAATGTGAATCCATGGAAACCACTGCTTGCCGTTTCCTATTGGTCCGCCGATAAACAATTTAAACGGCAGCAGCATTTTCTTTAACGCGCCTTCATTACGGCTTAGAACTATGCCAGTTCTTATACTCACTTGCCTAACATTATATTGTTCAACAAAGTGTGCTTCATTTTCCCACTGCAAGCATACATTTGCGAGGAAATCGTTTCCCGGCAAAGAAGTTTCGTTAACTACTTCATCGTGCTTGTCACCGTAATATCCTGTCGCAGATGAAGTAATAAAAACAAATGGTTTTAGAGATACATTTTTTATTGCTTCAACTAAATTCCTCGTGCTTATAATTCTACTTTCAAAAATATTTTTTTTATATGTTTCATTCCATCTTTTACCTGAAACGTTTGCGCCTGCAAGATGAATGACAGCATCCGTTCCGTCAATTTCATGCTTCCAGCCGGAAGGATTGCGATAATCCCAATCAATATATTTTTTAGCTCCTGGAATTTTTTCTTTCGCGTTTGAAGAATTTCTTGAAAAGATAATAATTTCATCACCTCTGTCAATCAATGATTTGCAAATCTTTTTGCCGATCAATCCAGTTGCGCCTGTAATAATTATTTTCATAGAAATATTTTTCCAAAATAAATATGAATATTAACTTAATGAATAATTTCCAGTGAAGAAAAGCGCGTCGTACTATCTGCATTTGCTTAAGCTTAATTTTGAATCCGCATCTTTGCAAATTATAAATTCAGTTTTAAGAGATAAATTTATATTAGTTCAATTAGAAAATCGGAAATTTAAAGTTGGCGGGATTATTAATTCATCTAAAATTAAAAAAGCCCGATCTTTGATCAGGCTTTTATTTTTTGTAGCGGGGGCAGGACTTGAACCTACAACCTTCGGGTTATGAGCCCGACGAGCTACCAATTGCTCCACCCCGCGATGTTAAAATTTTGTGCCGCAAATATACTCATTCGTTTGCCGTTAGTCAAACCTATTGCGGTCAATGTTTGATAATTATCCGTCAATATTATTAAAGCTTGAGATCATTCCATCAATCACCTGTGAGCGCGCATGTATCTCATTCAGCTTCTGAATAATTTTCAGAATACTTTTCCGTCTGTCTTCAATCGTTTCTGAAATAAAACTCTTTACTTCCGGCAGGTTGCATTGTTCCAGCATACTCTCATAAAAACGAACTATTGACGCTTCTTTGCGCAGCGCTTCATTCAACATTGCGCAAGTGTTTTTGCAAGCATGTACACATTTAACTTCTGTCTGATTCACTTTGTCATCTCTTTTTTTATAACACTAAAAAGGAGTTGCTACTTTTTCTGTTTCCTTAATTAACTTTTGACCAATCATCAGCGCTTGTTCATTTAATGGTATTAAATGATGATGGCGTTCCGGTAAAACTTTTTTCAACGCAACTAAAATATTTTCAATTTTCACTATCGGGCGCTTCGCAAGAAATGCCCCGATGATTATCATGTTAGCAACTTGCTTCTTGCCTAGAATTTGAGCTTCCTCATTTGCCGGTATGCTTATAATCTCAATGTCTTTTCGTTTAGGTGGATTAATAATTGTAGATTCTTCAAAAATCAGAAGCCCGCCTTCCTTAACTTCATTTTCAAATTTATCAAGCGACGGCTGATTAAGAACTATTGCAGAATCAAACCTGGAAATTATTGGTGAGCTTATCCTTGTGGAAGAAACTATAACAATACAGTTTGCAGTTCCGCCGCGCATTTCAGGCCCGTACGAAGGCATCCAGCTAATCTCTTTATTTTCAATCATAGCGGCGTAGGATATTGTTTGTCCCATTGACAAAACTCCCTGACCGCCGAATCCTGCAAAAATTATTTCATGAGCTTTTTCCATTTTGAATTCCTTTAAATCTTATATCCAATTAATCTTTAGGTACTTTAATATCGCCTAACGGATATTGCGGAAACATATTTGCTTCAAGCCATTTATTGCTTTCGTCCGGAGTCATCTTCCAGCCGGATGGACAATTAGAAACGACTTCAATAAAACAAGTGCCTTTATTCAGTTTTTGATAAGCGAAAGATTTTTCAATTGCCTTTTTTAATTTTCTTACAGAATTAACATTATAAACAGCATGTCTTGAAACATAATAAGCGCCGGGAAGTTGAGCTAAAAGTTCCGTGATTTTTATCGGATAACCCATAGCTTCTTTATTCCTTCCGTAAGGCGAAGTAGAAGTAACCTGGTTTAACAAAGTAGTCGGCGCCATTTGTCCGCCGGTCATTCCGTAGATAGCATTGTTTATGAAAATCATCAAAATATTTTCGCCGCGGTTAACAGTATGGATTGTTTCGGCTGTACCAATTGCCGCCAGATCACCATCGCCTTGATACGAAAACACAAATTTATCCGGCATAATTCTTTTTATACCGGTAGCCACTGCGCTTGCCCTTCCGTGAGCTGCTTCCTGCATATCGATATCCATATAGTTGTAAGCGAACACAGAACATCCCACAGGAGCAACGCCGATAGTTTGTTCCTGAATTCCAGTTTCTTCAACAACTTCCATAAGCAGTCTGTGAACAACGCTGTGCCCGCATCCGGGGCAGTAATGAAACGGTGTTTCAGTAAGTGTTGATGGTTTTTTATAAACAAGTTCAAACCCGTTTAATGTTGTCGGTATTTCCATTTAATGCCTCTTAATCTTGACTTACGATTTGTTTTTCAATTATTGATTCCAGCTCTGCGAAAACTTCTTCGGGTGAAGGAATCATACCGCCCATTCTTCCTTTGAAATAAACAGGGCATTTTCCGTTTGCCGCCAGCGACACGTCTTCAACCATTTGACCGGCATTCATTTCAACAACAAGCATGAAATTGACCTTCTCAGCTATTTTTCTTAAAATAATTTTAGGAAACGGGTAAAGTGTTATCGGTCGAAGCAGTCCGACTTTAATTCCTTTTTCTCTTCCGAGATCAACAACTTTCTGGCAGATGCGGGCTGAAAGCCCGAACGCAACTAAAGCAATATCCGCGTCTTCAAGAGCGATCTCTTCATAACGAACTTCAGTTTGAAGCTGCTGATATTTTTCTTGGAGACCAAGATTTATTACTTCCATTTTTTCGGGCTCAATAAAAAGAGAAGTAATAATATTTCTTTTTCTTGAGGCGGGTTTTCCAACTGTTGCCCACGGTTTTGAGACTTTAGGCAGCGAGCCTTCCACTGGAAGGACAACTTTTTCCATCATCTGTCCCAATGCTCCGTCGGCTAAAATCATTGCCGGGTTCCGATATTTTTCCGCAAGCCGGATGGCATCAAAAACAAAATCAGCCATTTCCTGAACAGATGAAGGAGCAAGGACTATTAAATGATAATCCCCATGACCGCCGCCCTTGGTTGCCTGGAAATAATCTCCTTGAGACGGCTGAATTGTTCCCAGTCCCGGTCCTCCGCGGTTGACATTAACAATTAAGCACGGCAGTTGTGCAGAGGCGATATAAGAAATTCCTTCCTGCATCAAACTTATTCCAGGGCTTGATGAAGAAGTCATTACCCTTCCACCAGCGCCTGAAGCGCCGTAAATCATGTTGATTGCAGCAACTTCGCTTTCTGCTTGAAGCACTACGCCATGCCTTTTGGGCATCTCGTTCGTGAAATATTCGAGCACTTCGGATTGAGGAGTAATCGGATATCCAAAATATGCATCAATATCAGCTCTAATAGCAGCTTCAGCTAAGGCTTCGTTGCCTTTCATTAAGCGGGCTTCGTTATTTGTAGCTTTTTCTTGTTCCATTTTAAAACCAATTGTTAGTTAATAAACTCAAAACTATTTAAGCGGTTTTTTTTAATGCCGACTTAGGCTGACGGTAAACAGTTATTGCAACATCGGGACAGACAATAGCGCAATTAACACAACCGGTACAGTTATCCTGAACAAGCTCTGCAAAACGATAGCCGTTTATGTTAATCTGCTTCGATAATCCGAGGCTTTCTTGCGGGCAGGCGACAATGCAGAGTTCACATCCTTTACAAATATCGCGGTCGATTATTACGGTTCCCTTAATCATTTCCTTAATCTTTTTTTGTGAAAAAAATTAGATTTATTATGTGGCAATAAAAATTCAATATATATGCCAAGCGATTTATTCAAGATTTTCAAGGAATTATTCAATGAGGGTTTTCATAATTAAGAACTTACGTTAAAAGAAACTAGTTATTTCTTATAAGAGGGAAAGAAATTCCGGCAAAATGCGATAAATTAAGCAGATGAGAAGAATCTTTAATTTGATGAATTAACTTCACTCCGCGCTGCTTTACTTCAACTTAGTTTCTTGACACTTAAAAAATAGTCCGTCAGAAAATTTTAATTTATATTAATCTGGTAGGGATATTTAAATTTGAAAAAATAGTTTTCAATAGAATCGTCTGTATTTATTTAGCTTCTTAAACTAAAAATCATTTATTGATTTGATAAAATTAGTTTTATCGTTTTAGTAAAGATTCGTTTATCTTACAAAAAAATTCCTTCCATATCTATCTCATAAACATATTTACAAAAACTTCGGAACTGGACTGATTTTTGTGCCGTTCTAATGACGATTATTAGTTATTTGAAAATTATTAAACTCACAATAGCATTATGAATAAAAACATTTACAGTTCTTTCAAAGCGGCGAAAATTAAACAAGATAAATACTTTTACTTGCTTTTTGCACTTCTAATTTTCTTCTCAGCAAATAGTATTGTCGCGCAAGGTTATCTGCATACTTCAGGAATTAAAATTGTAGACGGGAATAACAATGAAGTACATCTAAGAGGGTTAAACCTCGGCAACTGGCTTGAACCGGAAGGATATATGTGGCAGACAAACGCAAACTCTCCCACAGCAATATACAATTTAGTTGTAAACACCGTAGGTCAGCAGAACGGAACGCAATTTTGGAATTCTTACAGACAAACTTACATTACTAAGGCTGACATCGATAGAATTGCAGCCTGGGGTTTTAATTCTATCCGGCTTCCTTTCCATTATAATTTGTTTACTCCGAAAGCAACACCTTACGTTTATATCCAGGACGGATTCAATTATGTGGACAGCGTTTTAAGCTGGTGTTCTACAGATCATATTTATTTAATACTGGATATGCATTGCGCACCCGGCGGACAAAACCGGGATAACATAAGCGACTATCAGGGCGATCCGACTCTCTGGCAAGATACTTCTTTACAAAATAGAACTGTCGATCTCTGGCGGAAACTGGCTCAGCGCTATGCTAACCAGCCATGGATTGGCGGTTATGATTTATTAAATGAACCTGTCTGGGATTTTAGTTCAAACCCGCAGCAATTTAGAAACATGTACATAAGCATTACTAATGCTATAAGGCAAGTAGATCAAAATCATATTGTTTTTATTGAAGGTAATTATTATGCAACCGATTTTTCATTGCTTACCCCAAAATGGGATAACAATATGGTTTACAGCTTTCATAAATATTGGAATGCAACTACTCAAGGTACAATCCAATATCTTGTTGATTTGAGGACATCTGAACAAGTTCCGTTGTGGCTGGGAGAATCCGGCGAAAATACTGACACATGGTACACTCAATGTATCCAGCTAATGAATGCGAATGATATCGGCTGGTGCTGGTGGCCTTTAAAGAAAATGAATTCCATTAACTGTCCGTTGTCTGTTAATGAAACTTCAGATTATAAGACTTTATTAAACCAATGGAATAGTAATGTTACGCCGAATGCTCAATTTGCAATGACCGCTTTAAACGGTATGCTGCAAAATATGCAAAGCGTTAAATGCTCGTTTAATCCTGACGTTGTTGATGCCTTAATAAGGCAGCCTACTTCAACTGCTACAGTTCCATTTACAAATAATAATATTCCAGGAACGATATTCGCTTCTAATTACGACATGGGGCAAAAAGGATATGCGTATCAGGACAGCGATTCTTTGAACAGCGGCGGTCAATATAGAAATAACGGCGTTGATATAGAAAACTGCAGTGATATTTTTTCCAACGGTTATGATGTCGGCTGGATAAACAACGGCGAGTTTTTAACTTACACAATTTATTCTTTTCAAGCGGGAACTTATGACATCTCTTTAAGAGTCGCTTCCGAATCGACAACCGGAAAAGTATTGATAAGATGGGACAACCAAATATTAAGCAGCGTAATAAATGTTCCGAACACCAACGGCTGGCAGAGCTGGCAAACAATCGACGCCGGTACTTACAGCTTTACCGAAGGTACACACACTATGCGCATTGATTTCTTTGGAAGCGGCTTTAACCTAAATTATATCGACCTCGAAACCGTCACCGGTGTGAAAGACACTAAAAGTATTATTAAAACTTTCGAAGTAAAACAAAATTATCCGAATCCTTTTAATCCTTCGACTAAAATAGAATTTCAGATACCGAAAGATGGATTTGTAAATGTGAAAGTTTACAATGCGCTCGGTAAAGAAGTCGCTACATTAATGAACGGAGAGAGAAGTCAGGGGCAGTATACAATAAGCTTTGACGCTTCCCGTTTTAGTCTTTCGTCTGGAGTTTATTTTTATCAGGTTACTTTCAACGGTACAAGATCAAAAATGCTGAAAGCCATTCTTCTGAAATAATATTATTAAACGGTATGAACATCCGGAATGATTTCCGGATGTTCATCTTATTAAACTTTACTTAGCTAATATCAATACGCCGAATTCTTTAGAATTGTTTTCGCCTTCCAGCATTGTAGCCGTATATAATTTTCCGGTTGATACATCACATGACATTGTTCTCGCGCCTTTTTCAGTTGTAATATTATCTATCACTTCAAAATCCTTTGGCGAATTTTCTTTAACAACTGTTATTGTTCCTTCACCGCAGGAAACAAAAATTAATTTCCGTACCGGATCGAAGAAATCTGCATCCACTCCTTTACCGATCGGCAAAGTTTTAATAACTTTTTTCGATTTGATATCACTTATCGCCAGCATATTATTGTGGCATCCTGAAAACAAAATCCCATTCTTCAAATCGATTGCAAGAGCTGACGGAGAATCACCCGGATTAAGATCCCAAACCGTAATTTTCTTTAAAGTCTTCGGATCAAATTCTTCAACCTTGCTTTTATCCTCAAGATTGACAAACATTTTTCCGTGGTTATTCGAAACAGCAAATTCGGGGCTTCCATCAAGGCTTACGTTGCCGATTACTTTATTTGTTTTAGCATCTATCGCAGTTGAATTTTGGCTGTGTCCATTTAACGTAAATATTCTTTTGGAAAAAGAATCGTAAACAATCGCATCAGGTCCTTTTGCCTGCAGCTCAATATTGTCCTCTTTCTTCAAGGTTTTTAGATTGAATACCGTAACTGAGTTACTCTTTCCGTTGGTTATGAAGCCTTTGTTGTATTCGTATGCGAATGCAATTCCGTGAACGCCATTAAGGCTGTCTATTTCGCCGACTAACTTTTCCGTAGTTAAATCGATTACATCAACTTTAGACATGTGGGCAATATAAAGGCGGTGCATCACGGTGTCTATTGATAAATAATCCCACCTGCTTTCTCCGCCGATTAAAATCTTTCCAGCAACCTTATAACCTGATGTTTGAGAATATAACTCCGAACTTACAGGATAGATTGCCATGAAGAATAGAACTGTTAAAATAAGATAGAGCTTTTTCATAATTACCTCTTGAATTTATTTATAAATGTTTCGCCGATTTTTTTAATTTTTTTCAATCATCTTCAAAATTGAAGGAAGCACAATCAACAATAAAGGAAGCGCTATAATAAATCCGCCTATAATCGCTATTGCAAGCGGCTGATGCATTTGCGCGCCGGTACCAATTCCAAAAGCCAGAGGCAGCAGCGCGATGATTGCTCCGAACGCCGTCATTAACTTAGGACGAAGCCTTGTAGAAATCGAGTAAACAATTGAATCATTCAAATTATGTCCCGCATTTTGAAATTCTTGCAGCTGCAGATAAGTAAATATGGAATTCTCTCCAATTATTCCCACTATCATAATTATTCCAGTGTAGCTGCCGACATTCAACGGCGTACCGGTAATAAACAACGCGATGAAACTACCTGATATTCCAAGAATCGCGATAAATATAATTGCCAGCGACACCTTGATATTTCTAAACAAAAATAATATCACCGTAAAGACCAAGAGCACAGCAAGGATTAGAATAATCATTAAGTCTGAAAATGCCTGCTGCTGCTCTTCGTACGAGCCGGCATAAACAATTTCATATCCGGGAGGAAGCTTTACTTCGCGATTAATACTTGTTTGAATATCTTTTAACGTACTGCCGAGGTCGCGGTTATTTAATCTTGCCACAACATCATACATCGGTTTCAAATTTTCTCTATCTACTTCGGCGACACCTTTTACAAAATTGATCGAGGCAAATTCATTTATCGGTTTTATTGTACCGTCATTCAAATATATGAAGCTATGCTTCAAGTCGCCCATCGTATTATATAATTTGCCGTCAAACATTCTTATGTTTATCAACTGATTCCTGGTTAATACATTCCCAACGACCAGTCCGTTTATTTTTGAGTTCATCTGGTATTGAAGATCATCCGGTGTTAATCCATACTGAGCCAATTCCGCGGTTTTCGGTTTGAAGATTATTTCCGGACCGGCGATAGTTATTCCATCAAATGTATCGGCAGTGCCTTTTGTTTTATCAACGATATCTGCAATTTGTTCAGCCAATTCCTTAAGCTTATCGGGATCATCCCCAAAAACCTTCACTTCAATAGGCTGCTTTGCGCTTATCAGATCGCCAAGCATGTCTTCAATTATCTGCCCGAAATCAACCTGGAGCGCCGGCAGCCTAGCTTCTACTCTCTTCCGAATTTCATCGGAGACTTCATCCGTAGTTAGATCTCTTTTCTTTTTCAATTGGATTGTATAATCGCCCGTGTTTGGTTCGGTAATAAAGAATCCGTTCTGCGTACCAATCTCGCGCGAATAACTTTGCACTTCGGGAGTTGTATCCAAAATTTTATCAACTTCATCAAGCATCCTGTCTGTCTCTTCAAGAGAAGTCCCCGGCGGACTTACAAAATCAAGTATGATTGATCCTTCGTCCATATCAGGTAAAAAGCCGGAAGGCAGTCTCGGAATAATAAAAATTGAAGCGGTAATCAAAAAGATTACAAATGCGATTGCGATCCATGAACGCTGAATGAAGAAATAAACCCAGGCGCGCTTCTTAAGCTCTTTATGCTGTCCAAGCGCTGATTCCTTCTTTGAAAAGAGAAGATAAATTACAGGCAGCCCGATCCATGTAACAAAGAAGGAGCAGATCAAAGTAATTATCATCGTGTTGGTTAATACTTTGAAATAAGCGCCCGCAATTCCTCTCATCAAAAAGAACGGGAGAAAAATTACAATTGTACTTAACGACGACCCGATCATCGCTGGTATTAAATATTTAATTGCTTTAATAACCAGAGTCTGACTTGTTTCTTCCGGGTTTTCTTCATGCGTGCGATGAATTTGTTCGACAACTACAATAGCGTCATCTATTATTAATCCTATCGCGGCGGCTATCGCTCCAATTGTCATTATGTTTATAGTGTAGCCGATAGCAAACATTACTATAAAAGTGAGCGCAAGCGTTACCGGTATTGTTGCAAGAATGACTGAGCTCGCTTTTATTGAACGAAGAAAAATTACTGTAACAAAAATCGCGAGAAGAAGCCCGATCCAAACTACATCTTTAATGCTTCCAATCGCATCGGAAACAAAATCCGCCTGATCATAATAAGGGCGGAGTGTTACACCTTTGGGAAGTATTTTTTCGAGCTGCGGCAGTTGTTGTTTAATCGCGTTCTCCACATCAATCAAATTAGCGGTAGGCTGCTTTAATACTTGAATAAGCGGGACTATTTTATCATTTGCTTTTATTTTTACATAACTTCTCTCCGAGCCGATTTCGATCTGCGCAATATCTTTGAGCCTGACAACTCTTTTGGGATTATTCAAAATAGCAAGGTTCTTCATCTCATCAATATTGTTCTGCGTTGATTCGGTCAAAGTAAGATAAAGCATGTTGTAATCGTTAAGGTAACCGCTTGATGAAATAAAATTAGATTGTGAAATTTTCCCCGCTACCATTTGCGGAGTTATTTTCAGCTCTGCTAATTTTACAGGATTCAAAATAACATGGTACTCTTCAATTTTTCCTCCGACAACTCCAACTTCCGATATCCCGCTTATCCTTGACAAAAAAGGTTTTATTATATATTCGCCGATATTTCTAAGTTCAATATCGCTGTAGCCTTTTCCTTCAAGAGAAAAGCCCATGATCGGGAAGATAGACGGATTCATTTTCTCGACGGAAATATTTATTCCCGGCGGAAGATTTTGTTTTATTTCATTTATCCTCGCTTCGACGCGCTGTTTGTCCAAATCAATGTCGGAATTCCAATTAAAGAACGCCGATATTTCGCAGCTTCCCCGGCTGGTAGCGCTTTTTACAAGAGTCAGGTCCTGAACGCGTTTAATAGCGTTCTCAAGCGGTACCGTAACAGCGACAGTCATCTTATCAACCGGCTGCTCGCCGTTGTCCGCAATTACTTTTACCTTCGGAAAAGTTATATCCGGGAATAAGCCGGATTGAATATTCAGCAAAGCATAAATCCCGCCGCATAGAATTATAAAAAGAATTACGGCAACGGGACTTTTATATTTCACATAAAAGTTATTCATCTGGCAATCTCAACTTGCGCCGTGTCCGGTAAGCCGTAAGCGCCCACGGAAATTATTCTGTCGGAAGGTTTGAATCCTTGATTGAGGATTTGCGTGAGGCTGTCGTTTTCAATTCCCTTTTGAACATCAACTCTAACTGCCGTTGTATCGTTTATCAGTTTCATTACCCAGAATACATTTTGAGTTACGTTAGTCATAATTGAAGACTGAGGAACAACAACGGCGTCTTTATAATTGTTCACAGGGAACTTTACAATTACATTCAGGTTTTCGGGAATATTGCGGAAATGATCCAATCTAATTAAATATGTTTGCGTTTGAGTTGCCGGATCAACGGAAGGAACGCTCTTTTCAATAACGCCGGGAAGCTTAACTCCGTCCGGGAAATTTATTTCACAAGCTCCGCCGGTTCTGACTTTTAAAACATCTTCATAAGGAACATTTAATTTTATTCTAAGCGAAGACGGATTTGAAACAACAGCAATCTGCTCGCCCGCCGTTAAATAATCGCCTTCATGGAAATCAAGCTCGGTCAGCGTTCCATCGGAACCGGCTTTAATAAACACGCCGCCTTTGAATGCATGTGTACCGATATTGAAGCTTAACGAATCGTTTGCAGCAAGCTCCTTGGTTTTTAATTTGAATAAAACATCGCCGGGCTTTACCTGATCACCGATATTTTTATAAACTTTTTCTATAAAGCCGTCGAAAGTTGAGCGGATTATTTCTTTCTTTAGGAAAATTGTATTGCCGTTAAGTGAAATATAATCGCTCATGTTCATAATAACGGGATGGGTTATTTGAACGGGCGTTCCGGCGCTTGAGTTTTCCGTATCTCCGCTCTTTTTATTTCCGCATGAGATTAAAATTGCGGGCATAATTAATAAAAATATAATAAAATTTATCTTTCCTGCCGAACGTTTGTAATAATTCATTCTACCAATTCCAATAATTGTAATTGCTTATTTCAAGCTGATAGTTTATTTCCGTTGTAATTTTATTTTTCTGAAGATCGATGTAATTCCGGAGCAGCGTAAGGTATTCAAGCATAGATAAGTTTCCGCCTTGAAGCTGGCTTTCGGAAAGATCGATCAGCTTTTTATAATCGCTCAGCTGATCATCAAGACCGCGCAGATTTTCCTTCAGCGATGCAATTCTTCCTTCGGAATTTTTTCTTTGTGTTAGAATATTTCCGGCTAAAAAACTTTTATAATCGGACAGCGACTGCTCTGAAATGTATGACTGCTGCCTTGTAATATTCTTCTGCCCGCCGTCGAGTATTGGAAGAGAGAAATTAATTCCGGCGCTCATCCCAAATCTGCGCTGCATCTGATCAATCTCAACCGCGTTTAATCCAGCGTTGAAGAAAAGGCTGACTTGCGGCTGGTATTTTGTTTCAAAAATGTTCTGCTGCGCCGCAGCATTCAAGCTGTCGAGATGAAGCTGTATCAAAAAATTTGAAGACTGATTTGACCCCGCCATATTTAAATCGACGGTATCAAGAGCAACTATCTGCGTATCACTAATTCCGCACATAGCATAAAGCTGCATTAAGCCGCTCTTATAATTCTGCCAGGTCTGCTGCATATCTATTGACTGCGTTTTCAATTCAATCTTAAGCTGAAGATAGTCCGACGCTTTTGCGAATCCTTTTTCAACAAGACCGCCGGTAATTTTCAACTGGCTGCTTAAGTCTTTTTCGGTATTCTTTGAAAGATCATAAAGCAGATAATACTGAAGCGTATTTAAATACTGATCCGTTACCTGCTTTTCGATGTTATGCTTTTCTTCGGCGGATTTATTCTCAAAGCTTCTGCCCTGGATACCGCGCTGGAGGTTCAGCGCGTCAAGCAGACCGCCATTAAAAATATTTTTATCAAAATTTATCTGCGCCGAATATAATCCCCCGTTAGTTAGCGAAGGATCATAGCCGACCGCGTTAGGACCGGGATTAGGCGTAAACAAAACCCCGTTGTTATTAAAATACGGCGACAGCATTACGCTGCTTGTAAGATAAACCTGCAACGCTGAGTTTTGCGCTTCATCCAATTTTGACTGAAGGTTATTTATCAAATACTGATTCGCGTAATCCTTAACGACCGGAGAGCTGTTCACCGCTTTATTTATGAAGTAGTTCAGGTTATACTGCGCTAAAACCGGGCAGCTTAAAAAAGCGATGAGTAAAATTATTTTCCGGACTGTCATCTCTAATTAAAATTCAATAGTGTTATGATTAAGAATTCTTTTGAAAATAAAATATATCCGTTATGAGAATTAAAATGTAAGCCGTTGAAACGGCTATAATAAAGTATGTATTCATATTAACCCACGGATTAATCCGTGGGCTTCTGAAATAACTCTTCCGATTGATAACTGTTTTAACAGTTTTTCATAACCTTTTTTCAACTCAACCTAAAGGTAAAATATATCAAATCAAACTTGTGTTAAAATATCAAAAAAATTTTTTAGTAACTATTAAATTTAGAATAGCTGTGCGTGATTTTATTAACGCACAGCCATCATAGATTTAATCGTTATCGTTTTCTTCTTTAGTTACTTTTCTGTCCTTAATAATCTTTCCTTCTTTATCAAGAACAATTTCATACTTTGCCTTCTTCGACATTACAGACAGTTCATAAGTTATTTTTGTTCCGCTTGTAACTCTTTCGGCATGTTCAATTTTCCCGCCGGGAATTTTCTTTTCGATAGATTGAACAGCACCTTCCGGCAATCCGGATGAGGGAATTGTTTCTTCGATCTCGGCAGTCTTTCCATCAGGCAAATAAAGAAGATCACGCCTTACTGATCCGTCAACGCTTTCAATCTCAAAATACTTTTTCCCTTTTTCCGTTTCGGCGCTCAATCCTTTAATCTCTGCTTTAGGATAAGATTTATGAAATGAGCTTAGAACTGCTGAAGGCAATTCCTTTTGGGTGATTTTCTTTTCTTGAGCAAACGAGTTTGTGCTTGCCGCAATTAAAATAATTGAAACAGCAAACGAAATTGTTACAATTAACTTTGTAAGTTTCATATTAAGCCTCCTATAAAAGATTATATTAACTTCAACCGTAAAACTAAAGAGTGTTTATGAAATAAAGATGAAAGAGAATTTTAAGTTTATGTTAAAAAATTTTTGTTGGAATAATTAATTATTATTTATAAGTTTGCCATAGGTACAGATACAGAAATACTTATATAATCAAGTAATATTTTTTTTCTTTAATTTTTAAAAGAAGGGAAAGTGAGGGATACTTGTTGTTTTCGTTTTCTGGTTCTAAAAAAGGTGAGCTGAAAAATAGGAGTCATGAGCAGACATCCGGAACAAACAGACCGACACCCTGTTGTAAATTAAAAGGCGACAAAAGAAAGATTCTTTCCTCTTCCCTATCCTATGCGATAATTGAAATAAGAAAAGCCCGTTCATTAGCTTTACCGGAACATGCCGGCGGCTTAAATGTTAATACTAATTTTATTAACCCGGAATATTTCAATTCTGAATACGAAACTTTTAATAGGACAGAACAAACTTATTACTCCGCGTACCGGAATTTCATTTCCTACGCAAAAGCTTCTTTACCGGGAGCATTGACTTTTAGTTCTGTTGTAATGACCTCGGTTCCATACGCGCCAACTTTTGGTTCCGTGGTGAAAACTTCCATGTCCGATGCGTCAACTACCGGGTCGGAGGCGAAAACTTCCGTATCCGATGCGTCAACTACCGGGTCGGAGGCGAAAACTTCCACGTCCGATGCGCCAACTTCCGGGTCGGAGGCGAAAACTTCCGTGTCCGATGCGCCAACTTCTGTGAGCGATGCACAAACTTCCGCTACCTATGCGCCAACTTGTGTGAGCGATACACAAACTTCCGCTACCGATGTGTCAACTTGTGTGAGCGATGCACAAACTTGCGCTACCTATGCGCCAACTTTTGTGTCCGCGGTCAGATTTTTTCCTATCTACGGGGGAATTTTTCATACTTTTTACCTGACAAGCGCATATTTTGACCGATTTTCAAGCTTTTTACTGAAATATAATTTTACATCCGTTAACCCGCCTTCGTTCCGACTAATCGGAACTTCGGCGGAGGAGAGTGTTTGGTTAAAACCCGCCTGGCAAAGCAAAGCGGCGGGCAGGCTACGGCGAGGTAATTCTTTGCTTCTTGTAATAGAGATTGGTTCCTAATTAAATAACAATATTTAACATTATTAATACGAGGTACTATTATGAATAAAAAAGTTAGTGAAGAAACGCAGGACGGTAACGCGCTTGATCAGACGATTACCAGAAACATCGCGGACCTTCAGAAGAAGGGCTTTGACACTGAGGATCAAACCACATTGCAAAGCTGCATTGAGGATACTGTTGAAAAGGAGAGAGCGCAGAATGTAGCGGACAAGGACTTAAACGATAAGACAGCGGAACAGAATGCCGCTGTACAAGAAACTACGACGCTGATAAAAAAAGTCCGCAACGCAGCATTAACCGGATACAGCACCGACAAGCGGACGCTGGCATTGTTTAACGCAGGGATAAATAAAAAATTACCGGACTCTGTTAACGGTGTCCGTACCGAGTGCGTTTATCTTAACACGGTAATCCCCGGCAGGGAGACGGTTCTTCTTAAAAGCGGGCTGCAGCAGGAAGACATAACATTAGTGATTAACGCGCCGGCAAGGATAGTGGCAATAGATAAGTCTCAGGAGGACGCAAAGAAGATACGCGAAGCTGCAACATTAGCGAGGGACTTATCGGTAAAGGCGCTGAAGGCAATAAAGAAGAAGATAAGAAACTTTGTAAAGACGGCGTTCGCGGACAACAGCGTGATGCTTGTTCAATTTGAGCCGATACCGAAAGGCAGAGGCGGCAGCAGCACTCCTCCGCCGGAAGATCCGCCGACTCCACCGGCACAATGAATAGGTCATTGGTCAATGGTCATTAGGAAAATAAAGATGACATCGTTGCCCATAAAGGCAGCAGCAAGCGCAAATGATCGTATATCGTTGATCGTTGTTCTGAGATCGAGGAATCGACTTACGAATGATGATCAGCGATCTTCGATTTAAGATGTGAAAAAAAATATCGTATATCATTGGTCAATGGTCATTGGGAAAGTAAAGATGACATAGTTGCCCATAAAGGCAGCAGCAAGCGCAAATGATCGTAAATCGTTGATCGTTGTTCTGAGATCGAGGAATTGATTTACGAATGATGATCAGCGATCTTCGATTTAAGATGTGAAGACGAATGATCGTAAATCATTGGTCAATAGTCATTGGGAAAATAAAGATGACATCGTTTCTTAAGGATGTCATCTTTTCCCATGAAATAAAGAGACCTCCGAGGCTGCTAAATTAGAATGATTATACAGCAACCTTCAAGGTCGCAAAGTTAGAATTGTAATTTATTTTTGTGTTACTTCTATTTTGGTGACCCAACCGGAGGCTGGCAGGCTTGAAGGTTACATTATTTATTTATGTAACCTCGGAGGTCGCCATTATTTTTTATTTTATTCTTTGATAAGGTAAAGAGTATAATTAAATTGTGCTGATTAAATTATTGGAAAATAATTTTAATCACCGGCTCCGCCGTTAGGCGAAGCGATGAAAACAAAAAGATAATTATTGAGGGAAACTTTTTGGAACATGTAACGGTAAATAGGAAAGACGCGAACGGCGGAGCGAATAGAAATCTTAGTGATCATTATAGGGCACAAAATGCCGCGGGGATAAATTTAAAATACAACAGGACCAGTCCCACAGAAATAAAAAAAGAAAACAAGCCGAAGCTGCTGGATGAGGTGCGTATTGACATGCGGACAAAGCATTATTCACAGAAGACTGTAGAAAGCTATTTATCATGGATAAAGCAG
>Ga0187812_1000232_pt1 | contig 20089 bp, 19 predicted proteins | sample NC_S_2_FD_130582 | JGI IMG/M metagenome (GOLD analysis project Ga0187812, IMG submission 130582) | Wetland sediment microbial communities from Neuse River Estuary, North Carolina, USA - ASW-S_2 | ecosystem: Environmental > Aquatic > Freshwater > Wetlands > Sediment | place: USA: North Carolina...
CGGCGGCACCCCGCTGGTCGTGGCCGAGAAGGCCAACGGCACGGCGAAGGCGCTCGGCGTGGTCTACCTGAAGGACATCGTCAAGGAGGGCATCGCCGAGCGGTTCGCGGAGATGCGGGCGATGGGCATCCGCACCGTCATGATCACCGGTGACAACCCGCGGACGGCGAAGGCGATTGCCGAGGAGTCCGGCGTCGACGACTACCTCGCGGAAGCGACGCCGGAAGACAAGATGGCCCTGATCAGGAAGGAGCAGGAGGGCGGCAAGCTCGTCGCGATGACCGGCGACGGCACCAACGACGCGCCCGCCCTGGCGCAGGCCGATGTCGGCGTGGCCATGAACACCGGAACCTCGGCCGCGAAAGAGGCCGGGAACATGGTGGACCTGGACTCCAACCCGACGAAGCTCATCGAGGTCGTGGAGATCGGCAAGCAGTTGCTGATCACCCGCGGGGCCCTGACCACCTTCTCCATCGCCAACGACGTCGCGAAGTACTTCGCGATGCTGCCGGCCATGTTCGCCAGCGCGTTCCCCGGGCTGGAGAAGCTCAACATCCTGCGCCTGCACAGCCCGAACTCGGCGATCGCCTCGGCGATCATCTTCAACGCGCTGGTCATCGTCGCGCTGATCCCGCTCGCGCTGCGCGGTGTCCGGTACAAGCCGTCGTCCGCGAGCGCCATGCTCCGCAGGAACCTGTGGATCTACGGCGTCGGCGGCCTGGTCATCCCGTTCGTCTTCATCAAGCTGATCGACCTCATCATCATGAACATCCCCGGATTCAGGTGATCCACGTGAACCGCCTTCCAACCCTCGTCCGGCAGCACATCGCGGCGTTCCGCGCGCTGCTGATATTCACCGTGGTCTGCGGGATCATCTACCCCGTGGTCATGGTGGGCATCGCGCAGCTGGCCTTCAAGAACCAGGCCGACGGGTCGCTGGTCACCTACAACGGCAAGACCGTCGGGTCCAGCCTGATCTGCCAGGAGTTCACGGACTCGAAGGGCAACCCGCTGCCGCAGTACTTCCAGCCCCGGGCATCGACCGCATCCAACCCGAACTCGAAGACCGACTACGGGTGCGACCCCAACTACTCGGGTGCCGCCAACCTCGGTCCGAACAACCCGACCCTGACCCAGGACATCAAGCAGCTCCAGGAGCAGATCTCGAAGTTCGACAACGTGCCGATCTCGAAGATCCCGCCGGACGCGGTCACGACGTCGGGGTCCGGACTCGACCCGGACATCTCGCCGCAGTACGCCGACATCCAGGTCGACCGGGTCGCGGCGGCAAGGCACCTGCCCGTCTCTGAGGTCCAGGGGCTGGTGAACAAGTACACCCAGGGACGGGTGATCGGCATCCTCGGCGAGTCCCGGGTGGACGTGCTCAACCTGAACATCGCCCTGGACGAGCTGCCCGGCCAGGCCAGGTACGCCACGGCCGGGGCGTGAGGTTAGCCATGTCAGTCACGGCGTCCGGCCGGCCGGAGATCTCCCGGCCGGCCGGACGCCCGGTCCCGTGCATCCTCGTCGTCGAGGACCAGGTGCAGCTGCTGCGCGCCCTGCAGATCAACCTGCGGGCCAGGGAGTACGAGGTGCTGACCGCGCGGACCGGCCGGGAGGCCCTGGCGGTCGCGGCGGCCACCCCGCCGGACGCGATGATCCTCGACCTGGGGCTGCCCGACGTGGACGGCGCGGACGTGATCGTGGCGTTCCGCGGCTGGTCCCGGGCGCCGATCATCGTGCTGTCCGGGCGGACCAGCCCCGGCGACAAGATCGGCGCGCTTGACGCCGGCGCCGACGACTACGTGACCAAGCCGTTCGCGATGGGCGAGCTGCTCGCCAGGCTGCGCGCCGCGCTGCGCCGCGACGAGTCCGCCGGCCAGGGCAACGCGCCCGTCGCCACGATAGGTCGCTGGCTGGTTGATCTGTCCGCGCACACGATCCAGGACTCCGGCTCAGCTTCGCCATCGTCCGGAACGGGCCCGGCTGACTCACCGACCCCACGGCTGACTCCCACCGAGTGGCGGCTCATGGAAATCCTGCTCCGCCGTCCCGGCCAGCTGGTGAGCTCCGCCCAGCTGCTGGCCGGCGTGTGGGGTCCCGGCTTCGAGGGCAGGACGAACTACCTGCGCTTCCACATGACGCGGCTGCGCCGCAAACTGGAAGAAGACCCGTCCCGTCCGCGGCATCTGCTGACCGAGCCAGGCATGGGCTACCGGTACCAGCCCGGTCCCGGGCATCCCGCCCGGTTACTCACAGCGCTTTGGCGGCGGCGGGAGACGAATGCGGGTAATCTCAGCGTGCGGTCTCGCTGGGCGTCTTGGGAGCAGGGATGGAACCGCTTTCCGTGAACGACCCTCCTGCGGTGGGGGAATTCCAGTTGCGCGCCCGGCTAGGCGCCGGCGGGATGGGCCGGGTTTACCTCGGCTTCTCGCCCGCCGGACGGGCGGTGGCTGTCAAGGTGGTGCACACAGAACTCGCGCGGGACGCCGAGTTCAGGCACCGGTTCGCCCGCGAGGTCGCCGCCGCGCGGGCGGTCAGCGGCATGTATACCGCGCCCGTCGTGGCCGCGGGCCTGGACGACGACCCGCCCTGGTTTGCCACGGCATACGTGCCCGGCCCGTCGCTCGCCGACGTGGTCGCCCGGCACGGCGCGCTGCCTGAGGCCGCCGTGTGGCGGCTCGGCGCGGGCCTGGCCGAAGCGCTCCGGGCGGTGCACGCCTGCAGTCTCGTACACCGCGACCTCAAGCCGGCCAACGTGCTGCTCGCGGCCGACGGGCCGCACGTGATCGACTTCGGCATCTCCCGCGCGTTCGAGGGCACGACGGTGACCGCGGTCGGGATGGTCGTCGGCACGCCCGGCTACATGTCCCCGGAGCAGGCCGAAGGGACGCAGGCCGGGCCGGCCAGCGACGTGTTCTCGCTAGGCTGCGTGCTCGCGTTCGCGGCCACCGGCAACGCCCCGTTCGGCGGCGGAAGCGCGGCGTCGGTGCTGTACCGGGTGGTCACCGCGCAGCCCGACCTGAGCGGCGTGCCGGTGAGGCTGCGCGAGGTGATCTCCGCGTGCCTCGCCAAGGACCCGGCGCAGCGCCCGGACCTCAGCGCCCTCGGCGCCATGATCACCCAGGCCGGGCCGGCCGTGACGGCGACGCCAACCTCGTTCTGGCCAGCCCCGGTGGCGGACGTGATCCGCAACGCCACGGCCTACCCGGCGTCACTGACCGCGGCGGCGAGCGCCCCGGCTACCGCCGCCGCGGCGGCATCCGGGCTGACGGGGGCTGGCATGGCGGGGGCTGGTCTGCCGGGGACCGGCCTCGCGGGCACCGGCCTCGCGGGAGCCGGTCCGGCCGGGACCGGACTGGCGGGGACCGGGCTGACGGGCGCCGGAACCGGGCCAGGCGGCATGGTGCAGGACGGCTACTACGCGGCGGCGACCGCGAGCATGACCGCACGTCCGGCCGGGCCGCCGGGCGGACCGCCAGGCGGGTACGGGTCGCCTGGAAGCCAGGGGGCCGGAGCGGCGGTCACCGGCGCGCCCGGCATGGGGCCCCAGCCCGCTCGGCCGGCTCGGCCGGCTCAGCCGGGGTGGCCGCCACGGTCCGCCGGGCCGGCGCCATGGCCGCACGCTGGACGGCAAGCGCCGCCGCCGGACGCGCTGTCCCGGTACACGCCCGCGCCGTCGCAGCCCTGGCGGCCCACCTCGGTGGTCACCGCCGTCTGGCTGATGTACGGCGGCGCGTTCCTGAGCCTGCTCGGCATGTTCATCGACCTCCGGGTCATCAGCCAGCTCAGGGCCAGCTACCTGAGCGACCACCCGCTCGCTACCCAGGTCACCATCAACGGGGTCAACCGCCTCGCGGGCGCCGGCGACCTCGCCGTGATCATCGGGTCGGTGATCAGCATCACCCTCTGGCTGACAGTGGCCGTGTCGGCCAAGAAGGGCCGCGGCTGGACCAGGACGGTCGGCGCGGTGCTGTTCGGCATCAACACGCTCGGTTTCATCGTCACGATCGGCAGGCCGGGGATCTCCGGGATCAAGACCATCCACCTGCTGATCTGGCTCGCCGGCCTGCTGGCCGTGGTCTTCCTGTGGCAGCGCAGCGCGAGCAAATTCTTCTCGCTCCGCGGCCGGCCGTAGCCGGATGCATGGATGGCGTTAACGCCGTGCAAGCGACCAGCGGATTTGCCGCAAACTTAGAGGTATGGCAGGGCAAGCTGAAGGACGCGCCGCGCCCCGCGGGCAGTTGCGCATCTACCTGGGCGCCGCCGCCGGCGTGGGCAAGACGTACGCCATGCTCGGCGAGGGTCACCGGCGCGCCGAGCGCGGCGCGGACGTGGTCGTCGGGTTCGCCGAGCCGCACAGCCGGCCGCAGACCGCGGCGCTGCTCGACGGGCTCGAGGTCATTCCGCGCAAGCGGCTGGCGTACCGGGGCGGCACGTTCGAGGAGATGGACCTCGACGCGGTGCTCGCCCGCAAGCCGCAGATCGCCCTCGTCGACGAGCTCGCGCACACCAACGTGCCCGGCTCGCGGAACGAGAAGCGCTGGCAAGACATCGAGGACCTGCTCGACGCCGGCATCGACGTGATCTCGGCGGTCAACATCCAGCACCTGGAGTCGCTCAACGACGTCGTCGAGCAGATCACCGCGGTGCCGCAGCGGGAGACCGTGCCCGACGCGGTGGTGCGCGCCGCCGACCAGGTGGAACTCGTCGACATGACCGCCGAGGCGCTGCGCAGGAGGATGGCGCACGGCAACATCTACCCGCCGGAGAAGATCGACGCGGCGCTCACGAACTACTTCCGGACCGGCAACCTGACCGCGCTGCGCGAGCTCGCGCTGCTCTGGCTGGCCGACAAGGTCGACGAGGGGCTGCAGAAATACCGCGCCGAGCACGACATCAAGTCCACCTGGGAGGCCAGGGAACGGGTCGTCGTCGCGCTCACGGGCGGCCCGGAGGGCGACACCCTGATCAGGCGCGCGGCACGGATCGCGGCCCGGTCCACCGGCGGGGACCTGCTCGCCGTGCACGTCACCAAGTCTGACGGGCTGACCGGGGCCAACCCGGCCAACCTGGCCAGGCAGCGTCATCTCGTCGAGGACCTCGGCGGCACCTATCACCAGGTCGTCGGCGACAGCATCTCAGAGGCGCTGCTCACGTTCGCCCGCGCGGAGAACGCCACACAGCTCGTGCTCGGCGCGAGCCGGCGGTCCTGGCTGCTCGCCTTGCTCACCGGGCCGGGCATCGGGTCGCGCACCATCCGCGACTCCGGCGCGATCGACGTGCATATCGTCACCCATGCGCACGTGGGCAGCCGGTGGAGGCTGCTGCCCCGGTACCGCGGTGGCATCACGCCGCGCCGCCAGGTCGCCGGCTACGTGCTCGCGGCGGTGCTCGCGCCGCTGGTGACGCTTGCCCTGGCCAGCGACCGGGCCGGCGTCAACCTGACCAGCGACGTGCTCGTCTATCTCGTCGCGGTCATCGCGGTCGCGCTGACCGGCGGGTTCGTGCCGGCGCTGCTCGAGGCCGTCGCGGCCTCGCTGCTGCTCAACTACTACTTCACGGCGCCCATCCACCAGTGGACGATCGCGGAGGCGAACAACGCGCTCGCGCTCGGCGTGTTCGTCGCGGTCGGGCTCGTGGTCAGCTGGATCGTGGATCTCGCCGGCCGGCGGACCAAGCAGGCGGCACGCGGCAACGCCGAATCGGAGCTGCTCGTCACCACCGCGGGCAGCATCCTGCGCGGTCAGGGCGCGCTCGACGCGCTGCTCGACCGGACCAGGGAGGCGTTCGGGATGCGCTCGGCGTGCCTGCTCGAGCGCGAGGGCAGCCCGGCCGGCCAGGGGCTCAGCCCGGGCGCGGAATGGATCGTGGTCGCCTCCTCGGGCGAGAATCCGGCGTGCCGCCCCGATGACGCGGACGTCAACGTGCCGATCTCCGACACGCTGTCGCTCTCGCTGGCCGGGCGGCCGCTGCCGGCCAGCGACCGCCGGGTGCTCGGCGCCTTCGCCGCCTACGCCGCCGTCGCGCTCGAGCAGCAGCGGCTGGCCGCCGTGGCGGAGGCGGCCAAGCCGATCGCCGCCGCGGACCGGATGCGGACGGCGCTGCTCACCGCGGTGAGCCATGACCTGCGGACCCCGCTGGCCTCGGCCAAGGCCGCGGTCACCTCGCTGCGGTCTCCGGACGTCCGCTGGGACATCGCCGACACCGAGGAGCTGCTCGCCACCGCCGACGAGTCGCTGGACCGGCTCACCCACCTCGTGGAGAACCTGCTGGACATGAGCAGGCTGCAAGCGGGCGCGCTGTCGCTGTTCCCGCGCCCGACCGGTCTCGACGAGATCGTCGCCCGCGCGCTTGACAACCTCGAACCGCTCGGCGGCGAGGTCACGGTCGAAATCCCCGAGTCGCTGCCCGCGGTGCAGGCGGACCCGGCCATCCTGGAGCGCGTGGTCGTGAACCTCATCGAGAACGCGCTGCGCTACTCCCCTGCGGGCAAGCCCCCGCTGCTGACCGCGAGCGCGCTCGGCGACCACGTCGAGCTGCGCGTGGTCGACCGCGGCCCTGGCATACCCGAACAGGACAGAGAACGGATGTTCGTGCCCTTCCAGCGGCTCGGCGACACGGACAACACCACCGGGGTGGGCCTCGGGCTCGCGCTCTCGCGTGGGCTAACCGAGGCCATGGGAGGTACGCTCACCGCCGAGGACACGCCGGGCGGCGGGCTCACGATGACGGTGTCGCTTCCCGCCGCGCCCGGCGACTAAGGGCTGCGGAGGCTAGAGGGGGTGCCGTCGTGACACGGGTGCTCGTCGTCGACGACGAGCCGCAGATCCTGCGCGCGCTGCGGATCAACCTGCGGGTGCGGCAGTACGAGGTATACACCGCCGCGACCGGCGCGCAGGCGCTGGAAGTGGCGGCCGCGCACCCGCCTGACCTGGTGATTCTCGACCTTGGCCTGCCGGACATGGACGGCGTGGACGTGATCGGCGGGCTGCGCGGCTGGACGGCGGCGCCCATCATCGTGCTGTCCGGGCGCGCCGACTCCACGGACAAGGTGGAGGCGCTCGACGCCGGGGCGGACGACTACGTGACCAAGCCGTTCGGCGTGGAGGAGCTGCTGGCCCGGATGCGGGCCGCCGCGCGCCGCACGCCGGCCAGCGAGGAACCGCCCCGCATCCGGCTCGGCGACCTCACCGTCGATCTCGCCGCCAAGCGCGTCACCAGGAACCAAGACGGCCACGACGGGCACGACGAGCACGATGGGCAGGAGGACGGGGGCGCCGACATCAGGCTGACGCCCACCGAATGGCACCTGCTCGAGGTGTTGCTGCGCAACCCAGGCAAGCTGCTCAGCCAGAAGCAGCTGCTGCGCGACGTGTGGGGTCCCGGCTACGACAACGCCGGCGGCAACCTGCGGCTGTACATGGCGCAGCTGCGGCGCAAGCTCGAACCGGACCCGGCCCGCCCGCGGTGGCTGATCACCGAGCCGGGCATGGGATACCGGTACCAACCCCCCGAACAGTGAGCAATTCGAGATCGAGTCGCCGCAGGGCATGGCCGCCGAGTCAGCCTCGGCCGCCGTCATCCTGGTGTCGTCAAGCTTCGGCTACTCGCTGTCGACCACGCACGTGGCCACCGGGTCGATCATCGGCACCGGGCTCGGCAAGCGGGGCGCCCGAGGTCCGCTGGAACGTGGCCGGCCGGATGGCCACCGCCTGGGTGTTCACGCTCCCGTCGGCGGGGCTCGTCGGCGCGGGGGCGTGCGGCCTGGCACACGGCGTCGGCGGCACCGTGGGCGTGGTCGTGGACCTCATCGTGCTGGCCGCGCTGTCCGCGCTCATCTACTGGCGGTCCCGGGGCAGCAAGCTGACGAGGGCCCAGCAGCCCCTGATTACCAGGGCAGCTCGCGACCGTCGCGGGTGAAGGTACCGGTGGGCCCGCCGTTCGGCAAGGTGACCGCCCATACCACGCTCGCCGCCCCCTGGGCGTACGTGCGGCGGGCGCGGCCGCCCTCATTGGGCATCCAGCCGGGGCATACCGCGTTGACCAGGATGCCGTCCCGGTAAAGCTCGCCGGCGAGCAGCCTGGTCAGCGCGTTGAGTGCCGCCTTGGAGACGCTGTACGCCGGGCGGCCGCCGTTCATCAGCGCGATCGAGCCGCCCTCGCTCGACACGTTCACGATGCGGGGCCGCGGGCTCCGCCGCAGCAATGGCAGCAGGGCCTGCGTCACCCGCCACGCGCCGAACAAGTTGATGTCCAGCGCCTCCGCCACCGGGGACAGGTCCGTGTTGCCCGCGATCGCCCACAGGTCCGGCGGTGCCGACGCGTTGTTCACCAGCGCGTCGACCCGGCCGTACCTGTCCCTGACCCAGTCCGCGAGCTGCTGGATGTTCACCGAGTTGTCGACCTCGATGTGGCACGGCGTGATCCGCTCGCCTTCCGGGTCGATCTCCTTGGCCGCGAGCTCCCCCCGGCGCGGGTCCCTGGAACCGAGCACCACGGCGTAGCCGATCACCGCGAGCTGCCGGCAGACCTCGAGGCCCACGCCCCGGTTCCCGCCGGTCACCACGGCTACCGGCAATTCAGCGCGCGCCGGCATCAGCACCGCCCCATCGCCGCGAAGTAGCTCATACCGTTAATCTTGCCATCCGCGGACCGCTGGCGTGTCTCACGTTGTCGCCCGGGCGGATTCAGTCGCGAGCGTGCTGAGCCGGTAGCGCAGCCGGCACAGCACGACGTTGCCGGTGCCGCGGCGGATCGCCCGGTCCAGGAGGATGCCGCGCTGGTTGTGCAGCAGCCACTCCCAGGGGTGGGCCGGCTGCACCTCGGGGATCAGCACGACAAGCCGGTGGTACTTGTCCTCCGCCTCGATGGATTGCAGGTAGGAGACGATCGGCTTGGCGATCGACCGGTGCGCCGTCCGGAGCGTGATCAGCGGCACCTCGGGCCGCCACGCCCGCCACTCGTCACGGAAGGAGACATCGGGAGCCGGCTCGTCGTCGGAGTCGGTGAACACCACGGTCACCGCGATCACGTCGTCGCCAATGGACAAGGCCACCGAGACGCCCTCCGCGGTCAGCCGGGACATGCCCGACACCGGCACGACAACCAGCGAGGCCTGCTTCTCCGGTGGCGGCGGCACCTCGCCGATCCCGAGCTGCGCGCCGATCCGCGCGTACGTCCTGCGCACCCAGAGGAACATCAGCACGAGCAGCGGGATGACAAGCGCGACCAGCCACGCCCCGGCGAGGAACTTGCTCACCAGCTCGATCACGGTGGCCGCGAACGTCAGCACCGCCCCGGTGCCGTTGATCACGGCCCGGTATTCCCAGCCGGGAGACCGCTGGGCATGCCAGTGCCTCACCATCCCGACCTGGGACAGCGTGAAGCCGACGAAAACACCCACGGCGAACAGCGGCACCAGCGCCTGCGTGTCGCCGCGGGCCGCGACGAGCAGCAGCGCGGCGGCCACGGCCAGCACGCCGACGCCGTAGCGGTATACCCGGCGGTCGGCGCGCAGCCCGAACACGTGCGGCAGGAAGTTATCGTGCGCCAGCAGCCCGGCGAGCACCGGCAGGCCGCCGAACGAGGTGTTCGCGGCGAGCGCGAGCAGCACGAGCGTGATCAGCTGGATGATGTAGAAGAGCACGTTGTGCCCGATCGCCCCCGCGGTGAGCTGCGCGAGCACCGTCGTGCCCGAGTGCGGCACCACGTCCCAGCGGCGGATCAGCTCACCGAGGCCGAGCAGCATCGCGCCGAGCAGCAGGCCGAGCGACACTTCGGTGTGCTGTGCCCGGCGCGCTCGTGGCAGCCGGAACTGCGGCACCGAGTTCGCGATCGCCTCCACCCCGGTCAGCGCCGAACATCCCGACGCGAACGCCTTCAAGATCAGCAGCGTGCCGATCGTTTCCGTCGCCGACGGCAGCGAGTGCGACAGGGCCACGTCGGGGTGGGCCCGCAGCAGGCCGACGACGATCACCACGGCCATCGACGCGATGAATGCCAGCGTGGGCACCATGAAGACCCGGGCCGACTCGACCAGCCCCCACAAGTTCAGCCCCGTGATCACGGCGAGCACCAGCAGGCACAGCAAGACCCGGGCGCCATACAGCGCGGGAAACGCCGCGGTCAGCGCCTCGACGCCGGCGGACACGCCGACCGCCGCGTTCAGGATGTAGTCGACGATCAGCGACGCCGCCGCGACCAGGGACGGAGTCGTCCCCAGGTGCGCCTTGGACACGGCGTAGGCGCCGCCGCCGTTCGGGAACGCCTCGATGACCTGCCGGTAGGAGATCACGAGCGCGGCGAGCAGCACCACGATCGCGCCGGTGATCGGCAGGCTGTACTTCAGCGCTCCCACCCCGGCCGTGACGAGGACGACGAGGATCGCCTCCGGCCCGTAGGCGACGCTTGACAGCGCATCCAGGGAAAGAGCGGCAAGTCCGCCGAGTGCGGTCAGCCGTTCGCGCTCGGCTTCCTGCTGGTTCACGTCCTCGATTATTCCGAACGGACCCGGCCGACTCTCCGGCAACCACCGGTCCCGGCGTGTAGCGCTGCGTAGCCGCAGAGCACACTTGTGACAGGGGGGAACTATGAGTATTCAGAGGCCGACCATGAAGGACGTCGCCTCGCGGGCGGGGGTCGCGCTGAAAACGGTGTCCCGGGTGGTGAACGGAGAGCCCGGCGTGACGCCAGAGACTGCGAAGCGAGTGCTCGGCGCGATCGATGATCTCGGCTTTCGGCGCAACGAAAGCGCCCGGCTGCTGCGCACCGGGCAGGCGGCCGCGCTCGGGTTCATCGCGGACAACTCCGCCGATCACGACCAGGCCGCGATTTACCGGGGCCTTGAGGAAGTCGCGACGGAGAAGGGCTTCCTGCTCTACTCCGGCTCGACGCGCGGCGACCCGGCACGGGAGGAGCGGCTCGCACTCGCGCTGTGCGCCCGGCGCGTAGACGGGATGGTCATCGTTCCGACCCTCAGCGATCACCACTACCTGATCGCGGAAATCAAGGCGGGCGTTGCCGCCGTGTTCGTGCTGCGGCCGCCGCCGCGGATCGCGGCTGACACCGGGCCCGGAGATGGCGAGCTCGGCGACGCGGTGGTCATCGACGAGCGGGGCGGTGCGAACTCCGCGGTGGCGCACCTGATCGAGCACGGTCACCGGCGGATCGGGTACGTGGGCGGCGACCCGGGCGGGTACCGGTCCCAGCGGCTGATGCTCGGCTACACCGAGGCGATGACGGCGGCCGGCCTGCCGGTAGACCAGGCCTGGCTCTCCGTGACCCCCGGGGAACTGGCCAGCGCCGGGGTGACCGCCGTGCTCTGCGGGAGCCGGGCGCGCACCGCGCAGGTGCTGCGCGCGCTCGCGTCGACCGGGCGGGCACGGCGCACGGCGGTGATCGGGTTCGGCGACTTCGAGCTGGCCGACCTGGTGACGCCGGGGATCACCGTGGTCGGCTACGACCCGGTGCGGCTCGGCCGTACCGCGGGTGATCTGCTCGTCCGGCGGCTGGCGGGCGACGACCAGCCACCGCGGCTGGTCGAACTGCCGGTCAGGCTGATCCCGCGCGGCTCTGCCGAGTTCCCGCCGGTGGACTGAGCGTCAGCCCGCCAGCAGGCTGGCGAGCACCGCGGCGAGCACGGCCACTACGATCACGATGGCCGCGAGAAGTCCGATCTTGGTCCCGGGAGCCCGCATGTGCCAGGGAGCCGGAAGGTCGTCATCCTGTCGCTGCGCGAACGCCTGGAAATGCGCGGTGTCCGCGCTCAGGTCTTTATCCACTTCGGACATGATCGTGACATTAGCGTGTTACGCGCCCCCGGAAGGGGCGAACGAGTCGGCTCGTTCGACCAGCCTTGACAGCACGATCACACTCCGGGTGCGCACCACGAACGGCTCCGCGCCGATCCGCTCCATCACCTGCTCGAAGTGCCTGACGTCGGCGGCCCTGATGTGCACGAGCGCGTCCGCCTCGCCGGTCACCGTGCAGGCGTCCGCCACCTCCGGGTAGCGCCGGACCGCGGCGGCGATCACCTCGGGCGAGGTGCGCCCGCCGCAGAACAACTCGACGTACGCCTCGGTGGTCCAGCCGAGCGCGGCTGGGTCCACGCGCGCGGAGAACCCGGTGATCGCGCCGGACGCCCGCAGCCGGTCCACGCGCCGCTTGACGGCCGGCGCCGACAGGCCGACCTCTGTCCCGATCACCGCGTAGCTGGCACGGGCGTCCTTGATCAGCGCGGTGATGATCCGCGCGTCGATATCGTCGAGGCTCATCGGCCCACCATAAAAGGTTGAGGCTCAGTGTCCCGCTTTCACTGAGCCTCAACCTATGAGACGCCGCACCCCCGCACCCGGTTTACGGCATCCGCCAGAATTTTCCGGGCTCGCCGGACCCGCCCAACTACAGACTCGCAAACCGGATATTTCTCCCATATCACCCCGTGACTTCGCATCACTTTTCGTCTTTCCATCACTTTTGGTCCTTTTCGCGCCCGGTTTGTCCTAGTTCTAGGGACGAAAAGTGATGTATAGTCGGAGGCTGGCCGCGAGCGGGGTACCACAGGTCACAGCACGCTACTCCGGTACCAGGGCCCAGGGCGGGCAAGGCCCGGCAGGCGGCGGGCGGGGCGCGGCTTTTCGCGGACGACGCTGGCCGCGTACCGTGATGGCGTGGACCGGAAGGCGTGGCCGCTGGACATCCGCTGGAGCGACCTGGTCATGGTCGCGGTCGTGATCGCGGTCATCGAGCTGAACGTGGCCGTGGGCGGCGGGAGCGGCGCGGCGCCGCTCGACGCGCTGTCCTACACGATCGGCGCGGTCATCGCGCTGCCGCTGCTCGCGCACCGGCGCTGGCCGCGCGCGCTGCTCTTGATGACGTTCGCCGAGATGATCATCTTCTACCTCGTGCACCGCAGGAACATCTCGCCGGCGCCGCTGATGTTCGTGCCGACCTACGACGCGGCCCTCGCGGGCTACCTGGCCCTGGCGATCGTGATCCCGGCGGTGATCATGGTGGCCGGCCTGATCGTCGTCACCCTCAGCGGCGTGCCGCTCGTCGACGTGCTCGCCGACTTCCTGCCGTCGTTCGTCATCTTCATCCTCGCCGTCGCGCTCGGCGAGGTGGTCCGCGGCCGCCGCGCGCTCGCCGCGGAGACCGCGCGCCGTCTCGCGCTTGCGGAAGAGGAACGGCGATCGGAGGCGGGCCGGCTGATGGCCGAGGAACGGCTGCGCATCGCCCGCGAACTGCACGACACGGTGGCGCACAGCATGGCGACGATCACCGTGCAGGCCGGCTCCGCGGTGCGCGTGCTCTCCGCCGGCGACGGCGAGGTCAGGGACGCGCTCGTCACCATCAGGGAGACGAGCAAGTCGGCGCTCGGCGAGATGCGAGCCGTGCTTGGCCGGCTGAGGGGCGATGCCGGCGACGGCGCGGCGACCGCCGACGGCGGCCTTGGGGGGCTCGACCGGCTGCCCGAACTGAGCGCGGCGGTGACCGCGGCGGGTTCTCCGGTCCGCGTCAGCGTCGAGGGCGAGCCGGAGCCGCTGCCGTCGGCGATCGATCACGCGGCGTACCGGATCCTGCAAGAGTCGCTGACCAACGTGCTGCGGCACGCACCGCGCGGAACCCCGGCCGACGTATGCCTGCGCTACGCGCCGGACAGCGTCACGATCACCGTCTCGAACGACGGCTGTGCGGCGGCCGGCCCCTCCCTGACCGGGCAGCAGCCGGCCGGCGCCGAGCCGGCGCCGTCGAGCGCCGCGCGGGCAGCCGGCTCGCCCGGAACGGGGAACGGCTTGCGGGGCATGCGCGAGCGCGCCCTTGCGGCGGGCGGCGAACTCCAGGCGGGCCCCAGCGCCGAGGGCGGCTTCGCCGTGACGGCGAAGCTGCCCCGGCGCGCGGGCGGCGCGCCGGCCACTGTCCGGGCGGGTGTGCCAGCATGACGGGCGGACAGCGCATCCGGGTGCTGCTCGCCGACGACCAGGCGCTGTTGCGCGCCGGGTTCCGGCTGCTGCTTTCGGCCGCCGATGACATCGAGGTCGTCGGCGAGGCGGCGAACGGCGGCACGGCCGTCGCCCTGGCCCGCGAGCACCGGCCGGACGTGGTGCTCATGGACCTGCGGATGCCCGAGGTGGACGGGCTCACCGCCATGGCCCTGATCACGGGAGACCCGGCGCTCGCCGCGGTCCGGGTGGTGGTGCTCACCACGTTCGATGATGACGAGAGCGTGTTCGCGGCGCTGCGGGCCGGCGCCAGCGGGTTCCTGGTCAAGGACGTCGAGCCGGATGACCTGCTGCACGCGGTCCGGGTGGTCGCCCGCGGCGACGCGCTGCTCTCCCCGAGCGTCACCCGCGCGGTGATCGCCCAGTTCACGTCCGGCGCGCCGGCCGCGCCCGCGCCCGGTCCGGGCCGGCAGGCGCCGCCAGGCCTCGCCGCGCTCACCGAGCGCGAACGCGAGGTCGTCTGCCTGGTCGCGGCCGGCCTGTCCAACGAGGAGATCGCCACCAAGCTGACGGTCAGCCCGCTCACCGTGAAGACCCACGTCAGCCGGGCCATGACCAAGCTCACCGCCCGCGACCGCGCGCAGCTTGTCGTCCTCGCCTACGAACACGGCCTCGCCTCCCGCCCTTGACCACGGCAGACCGCGGCGCAACGATGCACTGAGAGCGCCGGCTCATCAGCCGTAGCGGAGCTAAGGGGGGATCAGCTGTGGCGAAGTACGCGTTCTTCTTCACCTACACCAGCGAAGCGTGGGGGCGGATGATCCAGAACCCGGGAGACCGGACCGCCGCGATCCGGCAGCTGGCCGAGAAAATGGGCGGCTCGCTCGAGTCCGTGTACTGGATGACAGGCACTCATGACGGGCTGGTCATCGGGGACTTCCCCGACTCGGTCAGTGCCGCCGCACTGAGCGTCGCCGTCGGAAGCTCGGGTGCCTTCAAGAACCTTGAGACGCACGAGCTGTTCAGCCAAGAGCAGCTCGGCCGGATACTGTCCCGGTCCAAGGAAGCGACGGGCGCCTACCAGGCGCCCGGCCAGCAAAGCTAGCGGATACTACGCCCGGAGTACTCGGGGCGAGTACGCCGGGCGCGGAAGTGCCTCCCTGCGGACGACGCGGATGAGGCACCGGGTGCGCGAGCCTTGAGGCATGCGCACGGGAGATGGCCCGCTCGGCGGCCTGGGCCGAGCCTGTTACCGGCACCGGAAGACGACGCTGGCCGCGTGGGTCGCCGGGGTCGCGGTGCTGATCACGCTGTGGACGCGATTCGGCGCCGCGGCGGACAACAGCCTCACCGGTCCCGACCCCGGGCAGGCGCTGCTCAACCAGCACTTCGCCCGGGAGTCGGGAGACGCCCTGACGCTCGCGATCAGCTCCGCGCAGCCGGTCACGGCGCCCGCGGTGCGGGCGCGCGTCGCCAGCGCGCTCGTGCCGTTCGAGACGGCGCCGCACGTCACCGGGGTGACCAGCCCGTACACGACGCCGGGGCACGTGTCGCGGGACGGGCACATCGCCTACGCCACCGTCCAGTTCGACATCCAGGGGAGCAGCATCTCCTCAGCCGAGACGACCGCGCTGATGAACGAGGCCACCAGGGCGAGCGGGAACGGCGTGACGTTCAGCCTCGGCGGCGACGTGGTGGACCAGGCGGAGACGCCCTACGGCGGGCCGGACAACGGCATCGGCGTCGGGGCGGCCATGGTGGTGCTGCTGATCGCGTTCGGCTCGCTGCTCGCGATGGGACTGCCGGTGGCGACCGCGCTGTTCGGCATCGGCGGCGGGCTGTCGCTGATCGCGCTGCTCGGCCACGTCTTCCCCGCGCCGTCGTTCTCCCCGATCGTCGCGGCGCTGATCGGCCTCGGGGTCGGCGTGGACTACGCGCTGTTCATCCTGACGAGGTTCCGCGGCGAACTGCGGGCAGGGAACGCGCCCCAGGAGGCCGCCGTCACCGCGATGCGGACCGCCGGGGTCTCCGTGCTGACGGCGGGCAGCACGGTGGTGATCGGCATGCTCGGGCTGCTCGTGCTGCGCCAGTCGCTGCTCAACGGAGTGGCGGTCGCCGCGGCGGCCACGGTCGCCATGACCGTGCTCGGCGCTCTGACCTTGCTCCCCGCGCTGCTGGGGTTCACCGGAACGCGGCTGGGCAGGGCCACCATCCTCGAACGCCGCAGGAACCGCGGGGAGCCACGGGACGGGACCAGAGTCAGCCGGGGACGTTCGGAAAAATGGGCATTGCTCATCCAAAAGCACAAGGTGGCAGCGGCGCTGTCCGCCACGGCCTTCATCCTGGTGCTAGCCGCACCGGTGCTCACGATGCGGCTGAACTTCCCCGACGAGTCGGCACAGGCGCGGGGCACGATGGGGTACGCGAGCTACGCCGCGATGGCGCGCGGGTTCGGGCCCGGGTTCGACGCGCCGCTCATCGTCGCCGCGTCGCTGCCCGCCGGGGGCGCGGCCGAGATGGGCCGGGTCGAGGCCGCGGTGGCCCGCACCCCCGGCGTCGTCGCCGTGACTCCCCCGGTGATCAGCCGGGACGGGCAGGCCGCGCTGCTCGTCGCCTACCCGGCGACGGGCGCCCAGGACGCCGCGACCAACGCGCTGGCCAACACGATCTCCGGCCAGGTGCTGCCGAAGGCGACCGCGGGGACCGGGATCCGCGCCTACCTCACCGGGCCGAACGAGGCGAGCATCTCGTTCACGAACGTGATCGGCAGCCGCCTGCCGTGGCTGATCGCCGCCGTCGTCGGGCTGTCGATGCTGCTGCTGCTCTACGTGTTCCGTTCCGTGGTGATCGCGGTCAAGGCCGCGGTGATGAACCTGCTGTCCATCACCGCCGCGTACGGCGTGCTGACGGCGGTGACGCAGTGGGGGTGGGCTGGCCGGGTGTTCGGCTTCCCTGAGCGGATGCCGGTGACGACCTGGGTGCCGGTGTTCCTGTTCGTGATCCTGTTCGGGCTGTCCATGGATTACGAGGTGTTCCTGCTGTCCCGGATCCGGGAGGCGTACCTGGTTTCCAGGGACAACGCCGCGGCGGTGGTGTCCGGGCTCACGTCCACCGCGCGGGTGATCTCGGCGGCCGCGGCGATCATGGTGGTGGTGTTCCTGTCGTTCGACCTGACGCCGGACGTGTCGGTGAAACAGGTCGGGCTCGGGCTCGCCGTCGCGGTGCTCATCGACGCGACCGTGGTACGGCTCGTGCTGGTGCCAGCGGTGATGGAAATGCTCGGGAAGGCCAACTGGTGGCTGCCCTCCTGGCTGGCAAGAGTGCTGCCAGCCGCCCCGCGACCAGCCGGCGACCGCGCCCCCGAGCCGCTGCTGAAGGCATAACCGTACCTGCACCGATTAGCCTGGTTTGATTACCTGGGCGAACAGATAAATACCTTCTATAGTCAGACCATGCTGGACGTAACGAGGCTCCGCGTGCTGGTCGCTGTGGCCCGGCACGGCTCGGTGACCGCGGCCGCCCACGCGCTGAACTACGCGCAGCCCTCGGTCAGCCATCACCTTGCGCGCCTCGAGGCCGAGACCGGCACGAAGCTCGTCCAGCGGGCCGGGCGAGGCATCCGGCTGACCGACGCCGGCCGGCTGCTCGCCGAGCGCGGCGCCGAGATCATCGGCCGACTCGACGCGGCGGAGAACGAGCTCGCGGCCTATAGCGGCATGCGCGCCGGGCGGCTCAGGCTCGCCGCCTTCCCGTCGGCGCTCGGCACGATCGTGCCCGCCGCGGCGGCGATGCTGCGCGAGCGGCACCCGAGCGTGGACCTGCGGCTGACGGAGGCCGAACCGCCGGAGGCGGTGCGGATGCTGCGCGCCGGATACGTGGATGTCGCGCTCGTCTTCCGGCACGAGCCGGAAGACGATGCGGGCGAGGGGGCCGGCGCGGGAGACGAGGGCGACGGCGAGCCGCCGGCCGAACCGGCCGACATGCGCGAGCAACTGCTGCTGTCGGAGCCAGTTCACGTGATCATCGCGGTGGCGCCGCCCCGGGGCGAGCCGCTGTTCGCTCCCCCGGTGACCGAGATATGGCCCGCCGACCTGGCGCGGCTGGCCGGACAGCGCTGGATCGCCGGCTGCGACCGGTGCCGCGAACACCTCCTCTTGCAGTGCGCGGCCGCCGGGTTCACGCCGAAGGTCGCGTTCACCACCGACGACTTCGTCGCCGTGCAGGCGCTGGTGGTCGCCGGCCTCGGCGTGGCGACGCTGCCCGCGCTCGCGCTGCGCGCGGCCCGCAACCCCGGGGTGCGCACGGTACGGCTGCGCGGCACCAGGCGCAGCGTGATAGCCGTCCGCTACGGCGAGCCGCCCGACCCGCCGACCACGGCCCTCCTGCTCGACGTGCTCCGCGCCGCCGCCGTGTCGGCGGTTCCCACGCCCGGGATGGCTGACCCGGACGCCAGATCGGCGATGGCTGAGCCGGCCCCGGTCGCTTGATCGCTGAGCCCGCTCAGCGTCGCTGGATAGCGATGATGGCGAGGTGGACGGCTGTTACGGCGACGCGGGGCGGTTGGTCCCGCTGGGGCCCGCGGGCCACGACAGCGTGCAGGGCCTGGCCCTTCCGCCCGCGCTGATCCGGGACTATCAGCAAGGCGGGGTCTTCGCCGTCCTGGGAGCCCGCACTTTTGACGGGGTCAGCGACCGCGGGCGCCTGCTCGGACGCGCTCACCCGTCCGGCGAGTGGATCGAATGGCTCAGCCCGTGACCGTCGGCGTCACCCCAGCACCACCCGTAACAGGCCGGGCATGGATCTGGCCTCCGCACGCGCCGACCGGACATGATGACCTTGATGCCGCCGACAGGGGCCGGGGCGGGACGGCCGCGCGGCGGCCCGGTCATCGATATTCAGGGGGAATCAGGTGACGGAGACACTGGAGCAGATCAGCGCCTTGCTGCATGAGGCGGGCGAGACTCACCACCGCGTCTTCCGCATCGTCGACGGAGCCGACGACGACTGGGCGTCCTGGTACGCACAGTGGCTCATCGACCTGTCGGAACTGCCGGACCTGCTGGGCGCCAAGCCCGTGCGAAGCGAGCTGATCTACCTGCTCGTCACCCTCGACAAGCAATACACGGCCGAGCCTCCGGGCGAACCGTGGGAGGCCTACTACGCGCGCCAGATCCTGCGCCATTTCCGGCCACCGGGCAGCTGAGACCGGCACTGCGTACCGCGTGCTGCGGGCACCTGGTAGTCTTTTACCGTTCGGTACAACTGAAGGGAAGAAGGCGATGGCACAGCGCCCCCCGCTCCCGCCGTTCACGCCAGAGACCGCCGCGCGGAAGATCCGGGCCGCGGAGGACGCGTGGAACACCCGCGACCCGCACAAGGTCTCCCTCGCCTACACCGAGGACAGCAAGTGGCGTAACCGTTCGCAGTTCATCAACGGGCGCGCGGAGATCATCGAGTTCCTGGCCGGCAAGTGGGCACGCGAGCACGAGTACCGGCTCATCAAGGAGCTGTGGGCCTGCGATGGCGACCGAATCGCGGTGCGGTTCGCCTACGAGTGGCACGACGACGACGGCCAGTGGTACCGCGCGTACGGCAACGAGAACTGGAAGTTCGATGCCGACGGCTACATGGAAGAGCGCCACGCGAGCATCAACGACGTGCCCATCTCCGAAGCCGACCGCAAGTTCCACTGGGACCGTTCCGGGCCGCGGCCAGCCGATCACCCTGGGCTGAGCGAGCTGGGCCTCTGATATTGGCCCGGGTCATGACCGAGCGGGCGGCGGCGGTCCCGGCGCTCGCGGAGGCCTTCCGGGAGCACGGCTTCGAAGGGGCGAGCATCGCCCAGCTCTCCGCGGCAACCGGGCTGGGGAAGGGAAGCCTGTACAACTTCTTCCCCGGCGGCAAGGAGGAGATGGCCGCCGCGGTGCTCGCCGATGTCGACGCCTGGTTCACCGCCAACATCTTCGAGCCGCTGCGGGACGCGGCACCCGGCGATTCCGCCCCGATCTCCGCCATGTTCGACGCCGTCACCGCATACTTCAGATCCGGCCGGCGCGTATGCCTCCAGGGAGCCTTCGCGCTCGGCCGGGAGCGTGACCTGTTCGCCGGTACGATCGCCGGCTACTTCGAGCAGTGGATCGCCGCGC
>Ga0187812_1000233_pt1 | contig 20020 bp, 19 predicted proteins | sample NC_S_2_FD_130582 | JGI IMG/M metagenome (GOLD analysis project Ga0187812, IMG submission 130582) | Wetland sediment microbial communities from Neuse River Estuary, North Carolina, USA - ASW-S_2 | ecosystem: Environmental > Aquatic > Freshwater > Wetlands > Sediment | place: USA: North Carolina...
GTGTTGCTCGCGCTGTGGATCGCGGCCGGCGCCCGGATGCTAGCCGCGGACGGAGGGGGCGAAGTCACGCGTACGTTCGGGATTAACGCAAGGGGTGCATCAGGTAACCGGCAGCCGCGGGCTTACGGTAAGCACATGGACGACACGGAGATCTTGACGAGGATCAACGGTCTGATCGAGACCGAGCGCGAATTGCGCACTCAGCTCGCCTCCGGGCAGCTCAGCTCGGAACAGGAGCGGGAGCGTCTTCGTTCCGCTGAAGAGGCGCTCGACCAGTGCTGGGACCTGCTGCGCCAGCGGCGGGCGCGCCGTGAATTCGGGGAGAACCCGGACCAGGCCGCGGTGCGCCCCGCGGCGGAAGTGGAAGGCTACCAGCAGTAGGCACCAGGCACTGGCGGCCAGCGCAAGGTCGCCCGGGCGGCTAGGCTCGGGTGAGCAGTTGACCGAAGGAGAGTCGTGCGTATCGCGAGGTTCGCCAAGGGGGACGGCGTCGCCTACGGCGTCGTTGAGCAGGCGGGTGAGTCAGGCCAGACGCAGACGATCGCGGAACTGTACGGTCACCCGTTCGGCATCGACCCGTCGGGCGTCCGGTTCACCGGACAGCGCTATCCGCTGGCGGAGGTGCGGCTGCTTGCGCCCGTGCTGCCGAGCAAGGTGGTGGCCGTCGGCAGGAACTACGCCGAGCACGTCCGCGAGATGGGGGGTACCGAACTACCGCAAGAGCCGGTGCTGTTCCTCAAGCCGTCGACGTCGGTGACCGGGCCCGGGGACCGGATCGTGTATCCGGTCAAGCTCACCGAGCGGCTCGACTACGAGGGTGAGCTGGCCGTGATCATCGGCCGGCTCTGCCGCGACGTGCCGAAGGATCGCGCCGAAGACGTGATCTTCGGCTACACCTGCGCGAACGACGTGACGGCGCGGGACCTGCAGCTGCGGGACGGGCAGTGGACGCGGGCCAAGGGGTTCGACACGTTCTGCCCGCTCGGCCCGTGGATGGAGACCGGGACGGACCCGTCGGACCTGGGGATCACGACGACGCTGAACGGCGACGTGCGGCAGCACGCGCGCACGTCGGAGCTGCTGTGGGACGTTCCGGCGCTGATCGAGTTCGTCAGCTCGGTGATGACCCTGCTGCCTGGCGACGTGCTGCTCACTGGCACGCCCGAGGGCGTCGGCCCGCTGGTCGACGGGGACGAGGTGTCGGTGACGATCGAGTCCATCGGGACGCTCACCAACAAGGTCGTCATCAGGGACTGACCCTAGCTCTCGCTGATCTGGAGAATGCTTATCCCGAACGGGCCCATGGTGACTGTGTCTACCACCCGCTCCTCGTCGAGCGTGGCCAGCCGCTCACCCGCGCTAAGGCCGGGCCCGACCGTGAGTTCCTCATCGGCGTGGCTGACCAGGACCGCGAACCGCGTGCCGTCGTCGCGGACCAGCATGTCGCAGGCGACCCGGGGGTCGGTGACGGTCACCGGACGGCGCACCCCGGCCTCGGTGGCCAGCGCCCCGTACAGGGTGACCGTCGCGTCGGGGTTGACCCGGGGGGTGAGCGCGGCCAGGTATTCGATGGGGTACGTGCACAAGACCAGCGACCCGCGGCCGGCCCGGCGGCGAAGCAGGGCCGGGCGGCCGTGCGCGTCGGTGGCGATGACCTCTGCGGTCGTGGGGACGACCGGCAGGTACGCCTGGCCGCGCGCGGCGTCGCCGGCCCGGAAGGCGAGCGTGGTTCCCCGGGCCACGCCGCCGAAGTCGCGGGTGAAGGTCAGCTCGACGGCGTCGCCGGCGACCGGGTCGGCGAGCCCGACGTCAAGCTGGTGCCGCACGCCGAAGAGTTCGTTCATCCGGCCGTAGGAGGGGCCGCGGTGCCACGCGGTGTCGCCGGCCCGGTAGGACACGTATACGCACGCGCCGTTGTCCGCGAGGGCTTGCAGGGCGGCGGCGGTGGGCGCGAGGAACTGCTGGACCGACGGGGCGAGGTAGAGCCGGGCCCCGGGCTCGATGCCTGTCGTCTCCCTGGTGAGTTTCGGTGGCAGGTCCGCGAGCCGGGCGGAGACGTAGCTCTGGTGCAGCGCACGGGAAATGGCGGCCGGTGCCGCGGGTGCGGTGAACGGGTACCGGGTGTCCAGGTAGCTGGGCACGATGAGCGCGGTGTCGGTGTCGGCCCGGCCGCACGCCTGGTAGCCGATCCTCGTCAGCGCCGCGGCGAACTCCCGCATCTCCCCGAGCGTCGCCTTCGGCCTGCCGTGGGCGTCGGTGAGCCCGAAGTTGAGCTCGAAGGCGTGGTGCCGGTACGGGTCCTGCCCGGTGAGCGGGAAGTCGGTGTTGTTCCATGCGATCCAGCCGGTGGCGCCAGCGAGCAGCGTGTTGTACAGCACGTGCCGGTAGTACGCGGCTGCGTGCTCGTCGCCGGCGAAGTCGGAGCTGACGCCGAACTCCTCCATGATCACCGGCTTGCCGAAAGTGCCTGCCAGCTCGCAGGCGACCGCGGCGGCATACCGTTGCCGGACCGGGTCGTCGCCGACCGGATAGACGTGCGGGCCGAGGAAGTCGACGAGCCCGGCGATGTCCGTCAGCCGGAACCCGTTGTCGTCGCCGGTCACCTCGATCCCCCAGGCACCGTCGCCGAGCGAGAACGGCTGGTGCCCGCCGGCCGCGCGCACGGCGTCCGTGATGAGCTGTGCCCAGGCCTGCACGACCTCGTGGGGGGTCGTGCTCCCGCCGTAGAGCGGCATCTCATTGGAGACCAGCCAGCCCGCGATCGCGGGATGGTCGTTGTACCGCCGCACCATCTGCGCGGCGAACCACGCCTGGCGGCCGACCATCCAGACGTCGGAGAACAAGTCGCGCCCGTTCCGCCAGGGCGGGTCCCAATTCTGTCCGGACATGTGGCCGACGATAAAGGTGGGAATGGTGGTCATGCCGAGTTCAGCGTGACGGTCGAGGAAGTTTTTAAAGCGGGCGGTCATGGAGTCGTCTATCTGCCACGGGGCTGGCATGAAATCCGGCCAGTAGAAAAACGACCTGGTCATGGTCAGGCCGTGCGCCTTGAGCACGGCGAGTTCTGCGGCGACTACTCCCGGGTCATAATGGCGCCACATCAGGGGGCCGCCGGTCCGCGACCAGAAGTTGGCGCCGAGCCAGCTGACCGGCTTGCCACCCGAGACAAGCCGCGCCGCGTTCCTTCGCACGATCAGGCACTCTAGCGGCTTCGCGCCCGCTGAGTCCGGTCAATCGCGAGCGTGGCCGGTCGTCAAATAGTCCTCAGTCTCGGTGGCTAAGGTCACCAATTTTTGTGGAAACGGCGGCCCGATGTTTGTCTGACCTGCGGCGGAAGAATAGCGAAATTAATGCTGGAAGGGGCACTTTTCATTGTCTGCCGGGAAACCAGCGGCAGCGGGTCCTTTTTCACAGGACCAAGGTCCGATTGGCGATTTGCGAGGAGCCAAACGGCCCTTTACTCCGTCGCTTTGGGCGAATAACGCTGAGCTTGTATAGGCCACCTGATTCAACGGCGACACCCGGTCGGCTGGACTCGCTAGCCGCGACGGCGACCGCCGCACCTGGAACGGAGAACGCCCTGCAATTGGGCGTGATTGCAGCGCCGCACCGCTCACTGGTCACCAGGGGCCTGCTAGTGAGGAGGTAGGAACAGGTGATACCGAACAAGGGCAAGACGAGCCGGCGATGGCGGGCAGCCAGGTACGTTGCCGCTGTCGTCGCGGTGGTCGCGCTGGCCACGGTCAGCGCCTGCACCGGCTCTTCATCGAGCAGCACGACCCCTAAGTCGTCCTCGTCGTCGGCGCCGTCGACGCTGACCCAGTTCCCGCGGTCGGAGACGCTGTACACCAGCGGCACGCTGTACAACCCGCCGTCCACGTGGAACCCGTTCAACGTCGGCACCTACAGCACGGGGGCGCAGGGCCTGATCTACGAGCCGCTGTTCCTCTACGACCCGGTCAAGAACACGTACATTCCGTGGCTGGCCAGCAGCGGCACGTGGAACGCCGCGAACACCGTTTACACGATCACGGTCCGGAACAACGTGAAGTGGAGTGACGGCACGCCGCTCACCGGCGCTGACGTCGCGTTCTCCATCAACACGGCCGCGACCAACCCCAACGACCCGTACAACTCCAACGCGCAGTCGGTCGCCAAGGCCACCGCCAATGGCAACACGGTGACCGTCACGTTCAAGGGGACGCCGGGATACAGCGAGTTCCAGTCCTACCTGTGGCGCGCCCCGGTCGTTTCCGAGCACCAGTGGTCCAAGGTTCCCGCGGGCCAGATCGCGACCTACGCTGACACGCACCCGATCGGCACCGGGCCGATGACGCTGTTCACCTACAACGCCACCGAGGTCGCCTACCAGGTCAAGCCGGACTGGTGGGGCACCGCCCAGCTAGGGCTGAAGTTCCAGTTCAAGTACCTCGTCGATGTGGTCAACGGCTCCAACAACGTGGAGCTCGGCATGCTGACCGGCGGCCAGGTCGACTGGAGCAACAACTTCCTGCCGGGCATCAACCAGCTCATGACGGGCATCGGCGGGTACGGGTTCAAGACCTTCTACTCGAGCACGCCTTACATGATGCCGGCCAACACCGTGTGGCTGGAGATGAACACCACCAAGGCGCCGTTCAACAACGTCAACTTCCGCGAGGCAGTGGCGTACGGCATCAACCAGCAGCAGATCGTGACCGACGACTACGCCGGCCTGGTCAAGGCCGCGAGCCCGACCGGCCTGCTACCTAACCTGTCGCAGTACATCGACCAGAGCGTCGTCAGCCAGTACGGGTTCTCGTACAACCCCGCCAAGGCGAAGACGTTCCTGGCCGCGTCGGGCTACAAGGGGCAGGCGATCACCCTCCAGGTGCCGAACGGCTGGACCGACTGGATGGCCGGCGCCCAGATCATCGCGCAGGACCTGCGGGCGATCGGCATCAACGTCCAGGTGACCTACCCGGAGTACGCCGCGCGTACCGCCTCCCTGACGAGCGGCAACTACGACATGGCGCTGGACAACAACGCGGCTATCGACTCGACGCCGTGGACGTACTTCCAGCGGGTGTACAACCTGCCGGTTTCAGCTGAGCAGACCGCACAGCTGAACTGGGAGCGGTACACCTCGCCGGCGGACTGGGCCCTGGTCCAGAAGGCCGGCACGACCCCGATATCCGACACGGCAGCGCTGAAGTCCATTTACAGCCAGCTGGAGAAGGATTTCCTGCAGCAACTGCCGGAGATCCCGGTCTGGTACAACGGCGCCTGGTTCCAGGCGAGCACCGGGCACTGGACCGGCTATCCGGTCAGCGGCACGTCCAACGAGGCTGTCCCGTCGATGTGGCGGGGTTACCTCGGCGCCATGACCGGCATCTACGCGCTGGCCGGGCTGAAGGTCACTCCGGCGGCACCGTGACGCGACTCGCGTCCCTAACCATCAGATAAATCGCCGGCGGCCGGCAACCGCGATCCCTCCCGCCCCGGACACCCGGGGCGGGAGGGGGCGCGGGGCCGCTGAAGTCCCGGTCGCCGAACTCCAGGGAGCAGCGCGTGCGTCGGTTCCTGATCAGGAAGCTGATCACCTACGTGCTGGCGTTCATCGCCGGCGTGACCATCGACTGGGGCATCCCGCACCTGATGCCGGGTGACCCCGTGCAGACCTACCTGTCCACCTTCAGGCTCCAGCCCGCCGGGTACGCGGCGCTCTACAAGACGATGTCGCAGGCCTTCGGCACGAACATGTCGGGGTGGGACCAGTACCTGCACTACTGGAAGGGCATCCTGACGTGGGACCTGGGCGTCAGCTACACCAGCTTCCCGACTCCGGTGAGCACGCTGATCGCGCAGGCGCTCCCGTACACGCTGGCGCTGCTGGTGCCGGCGATCGTCCTCTCCTACACCCTCGGCAACCGGCTGGGCGCCGCGGCGGCGCGGCGCAAGGCGCTCGACAACACCGTGCTCCCGCTGGGCTACATCTTCCAGGCGATGCCGTACGCCTGGGTGGCGCTCATCGTCCCGTACCTGCTCGGCGTCGTCTGGCACGTCTTCCCGCTGTCCGGCGGCTACGACCACAGCCTGCTGCCGAGCTGGACCTGGACGTTCATCTGGTCCCTGATCACCCACTGGTTCCTGCCGTTCCTCACGGTCTTCATCGTCAGCCTCGGCGGCTGGGCGATCGGCATGCGGAACCTGGTCATCTACGAGCTCGAGAACGACGCCTCCCGGTACCTGCGGGCGCTGGGCGCGCGCGAGCGGGTGATCCGCCGGTACGCCTACCGCAACGCGTCGCTGCCGCAGTTGTCCGGCCTGGCGCTGCAGCTCGGCGTGGTCGTCGGCGGCAACATCGTCACCGAGACCGCTTTTCAGTATCCGGGCCTCGGCCACCTGCTCTTCACGGCGATCGCGAACAAGGACTACTTCCTGCTGCAGGGCATCTTCATCTTCATCATCATCGGCGTCCTGCTCGCGAACTTCATCATCGACCTCGTGTTCATCACGGTGGACCCGAGGACCCGGCTGAGCATGCAAGGAGCGCAGGCGTGAGTCAGACCGTCCTCAAGGAACACGCGTCCTCGCCCGCGGCGCCGGACACCCCGCCCGCGCACGGGAGCGAATTCCTCTACTACGGGCTGCGGAACAAGAAGCTGGTCTTCGGCCTCGGGCTGGAGCTGCTGCTCATCCTGTTCGCGGTCATCGGCCCCATCATCTCCCCGCACAACACCACCGACTTCTTCAAGCTGGGCGCGCCGCCCTCAGCACAGAACTGGCTCGGCACGGACTCCCTGGGCCACGACGTATTCGCCCAGCTCGCCGACGGGATACGGGAGAGCTACCTGGTCGGCGCGCTCGGCGCGATCAGCGCCGCGGTCGTCGGCATGGTCCTCGGGTTCACGGCGGGCTGGCGCGGCGGGATCATCGACGAGGTGGTTCAGCTGTTCACCAACATTCTCGTGATGATCCCGGCTCTCGTGCTGCTGGTGGTGATCGGTTCTTACCTGAACACCCGCGGCATCCTGTTCGAGGGCGTCTTCATCGGCCTGACGACCTGGCCGTGGGTGGCCCGCGCGGTGCGTGCCCAGACGTTCTCGCTGCGCTCGCGCGAGTTCGTCGACCTGGCCAAGCTGTCCGGCAAGCGGGCCACCTCGATCATCGTCAGGGACATCGCGCCGAACATGGCGTCGTACCTGTTCCTCGTGATCATCCTGCTGTTCGGCAGCTCGATGCTGCTCGCGGCCAGCTACGACTTCCTCGGCCTGGGCCCGACCAGCATGGCCTCGCTCGGCGTCATGATGCAGAACGCGAACCTCAACAGCGCGCTGTTCTACCACATGTGGTGGTGGGTCGTCCCGCCCGGCCTGGTGCTGACCGCGATGGTCGCCGCCCTGCTCGTCGCCAACGTAGGCCTCGACGAGGTCTTCAACCCGAAGCTGAGGGAACAATGAGCGTCACCGTAGCCAATCTCTCCGTGGCCTACCGCAGCCACCGCGGCGACGTGACCGCCGTGGACGGCGTCAGCTTGACGATCGCCGACGGGGAGATCATGGGGCTAGCCGGAGAGTCGGGGTGCGGGAAGTCCACGCTCGGGAACGCTCTCATCTACCTGGACCCGCGGATGAAGGTGACCGAGGGCAAGGTCGCCCTGGACGGCAGGGACCTGCCGATCGCGGACAGCAAGGCCATGCGCCCGCTGCGGATGACCGAGGTCTCCCTCGTCCCGCAGTACGCGCTGAACGCGCTGACGCCAACCAGGAAGATCCGCAGGCTCGTCACCGACCTGCTCAAGTCGCACGGCGTGCAGGACCGCGATGAGGTGCTCACCGAGATGAAGCGGCGCATCGCGCTGATCGGCCTCACCGACGACGTACTCGGCAAGTACTCCTTCGAGCTGTCCGGCGGCATGCGGCAGCGGGTCACGATCCTCATGTCGACGCTGCTCAACCCCTCGCTGCTGATCGCCGACGAGGTCACCTCCGCGCTCGACGTCTCCACGCAGCGCGCGGTGGGGGAGATGCTGCTCGAGTTCCGCGACCGCGGGTACGTCAAGTCCGTCATCGCGATCACCCACGACCTGTCGATCCTGGCGCAGATCGCCGACAGCATCGCGATCATGTACGCGGGCCGGCTGGCGGAGAAGGCCAGCACCGAGACCATCGTGAACAAGGCGCTCCACCCCTACACGCAGGCGCTGATCGCCTCGCTGCCCGAGGTTGGCGTCCGGCACGACCAGACCACCCTCACCGGGATCCCCGGCCGCCCGCCCTCGCTCGTCAACCCGCCTGCCGGGTGCCGGTTCCGGGACAGGTGCCCGTTCGCGGTCGCCAAGTGCGCGGAGACTCCGCCGTTCGAAGAGATCAGCCCGGGGCACCAGGTGGCGTGCTGGAAGGTGACCAAGGAGGCCAGCAAATGAGCGAGCTCTCCGTGCACGAGGTCTCCAAGCTCTACCGGGGGACGGCCCGGGGTGGCGGGTTCACGCTGGCGCTGCGCAAGGTCAGTTTCGAGCTGAAGCAGGGCGAGGTCATCTCGCTGATCGGGGAGAGCGGCAGCGGCAAGACCACGCTCGGCAAGGTCATCCTGCGGCTCGAGCGGCCGACCAGCGGCGCGGTGACTTTCGGCGGCAAGGACATCGCCACGTACTCGCAGCGGGGGCTGCGCGAGTACTACCGGTTCGTGCAGGGCGTCTTCCAGGACCCGTTCAGCTCCTACAACCCGATCTACCGCGCGGACCGGGTGTTCGACCTGGTGCGGGACGTCTACTTCGCGCACGTCTCCGGCAAGGACTGGAACGACAAGATCGACGCGGCGCTGCACGCCGTCGCGCTCAACCCGGGTGACGTGCTCGGCAAGTACCCGCACCAGCTTTCCGGCGGCCAGCAGCAGCGACTGCTGATCGCCCGGGCGCTGCTGCTCGACGTCAGGGTGCTCGTCGCCGACGAGATCATCAGCATGCTCGACGCGTCCACCAGGGTAGACGTGCTGAACCTGCTCGTCAGCCTGAAGCGGGCCGGGCTGGCGATCTTGTTCATCACCCACGACCTGTCCCTCGGAAACTACGTGAGCGACCGGACGATCATCTTGCGGCACGGCGCGATCGTGGAGATGGGCGCGACCCCGGAGGTCTTCGGCAACCCGCAGCACGACTACACGAAGATGCTCCTGTCCGCGGTGCCGGAACTACAGAAGAAGTGGCACCACACCGCGCTCGGCCCGGTCGCGATGCCCGTTTCGCCCGGCGCGGAGCCAGTGGTCAGGCGCGACCTGCGTGCCCTCCTCGGCGGGACGCGGGCCGTCAGCAGCGGGAAGTCAGCGGTGGCGCTGACCCTGGAGCCGCCTGTCCTGCATGAGTTCGAACCGGGGCACCTGGTCGCCGACGCCGAATAGCGTCACGTTGGCTAGCGGGTCCCGGATTCGGTAGACTGCTTCGGCGCCGGTACGGAAGGCCGCGCGTACCCATGGGGTATGGGGTAATTGGCAGCCCGACAGGTTCTGGCCCTGTTAGTCTAGGTTCGAGTCCTGGTACCCCAGCCAAGAGAAGCACGTTAGAACCCTGTCTCCCGGTGGCGGCAGGGTTTTGGCGTTCTAGGGGAGCGGGCGAAGGAGTACCGGTTATGCTGCGACGGCGACGCTGGCGGCAGCGCAAGAATTAACGAACCCTCTCGGCCGTTGGCTTGGCTACGAAGAAGGATGGAGCGTAAGGCGGCGTTGCCTCCTTACGGGCTGGCCATGTTGCGTGCGCGGGGCGCGCTGGCCACAGCCGGGGGATGCGCGACGGTCATGATCGGATGTCGTAGGTGACGAGCGACCGCGGCGGCAGGGTCGCGGTGAACGCGCTGTTTCGCACCGTGATCGGGGGCTGTGCGGAGAGCTGGTGGGATGTGTCGGTCAGGTACGGCGTGACCTGCGCTCCACTGAGCCCGCGCAGCGAGAAGGTCGCGACTTGGCGGCTGTGGGCGCTGTTCAGAACGATCACCGCGATCGACCCGTTGCTGTTGCGGAACGCAGTCACATCGAGGCCTGTGGCGCTCGTCGTCGTGCCGATGCGCACCGCGCCCGGGCGGATGAAGCGGCTGTAGCTCGCGAACGCCCACAGTCGGCCGGAGGTGGCGACGGTGTTGCCCTTGACCTCAACCAGTCCCGTGTTGGGGCCGGTCAGGCCGCTGGTGCTCGCGCCCCACAGGTAGAGGAACGCGTCCAGGTTCGCCGCTGTCAGGCCGGTGTAGATGTTCTGCGCCCAAGTGAATCCGGACGACGGTGACCCGTCATCCCAGGCCGGGTCCCACGGCTGGAAGCCGAACGGCGCCCACTCGGTCTCCCACACCGGCTTGCTCCAGCCGCGCAGCGGCGAGTCGAGCGCGGCGAAGTAGCCGTGGCTCGTGAACAGCGCCGTAGCCGTGTTCGCTGCCTTATCGGTCTCGATCGCGGCCGCGAACTGCTGCGCGTAGTTCCAGCCGATGCTGGCGCAGCACTCCGCGCGCGTCGAAAGACCGGACCGCGCGAGCGTCGCGCCCAGGATCCCCATCAAGTTGGCCGTCTGCGCCGGGCTCATGATCATGCCGTCCTGGGGAGGCGCGATCGTCGTCTCGTTCTCCGGGCCCACGTAGCTGAGCGGTACGCCCGCCGCGGCGTAATCCTTCGCGTACTGCACGAGGTAGTTGGCGTAGGCCTGGCGCCAATCGCCGCTCGTGCAGCTCGCGCCCGGGACCCCGCACACCGTGCCGCCGTTGATTGCCGAGTCGTTGGTCTTCATGAACGCGGGAGCGCTCCAAGCATCGGCGAACACGTCGCTGACGCCATAGTCCGCCTCGATCTGCTTGGCGAACCACAGCTGCCCCTGATCCTGGTCGACCTCGGCGAGCGACAGATACGACGGCTGGCCGGCGGGGCTGCCCGGCGCCCTCGGCTCGATCGTGAACCCCGCGTCGGCGCTGATCTCGTTGCGCAAGATCGTCAGGCCTGCCCCGCGCGTCGGGCTGTAGAGCAAGCTCAGCACCTGCTGCTGGACCGAGGCCGGCGCGCTCATCAGCGTCTTGGCCTGCCCGAACCCCTCAGACACACCAAACCCGGCGATCCGCTGATACTGCTTGACAGCGCTGATCGTGACTTTGGCTTGAGCGGTCACGCCGGCCCCACCGCCACTACCGGAGCCGGTGCAGCCCGCGAGCAGCGCGGCGGCCATCAGCGCGGCGGCGATCATCCCGCAGGCCAGTGCGCGCGGGCGCCCGTCACGCCGTCGGCGCCTCACAGCGCGACCACGCTTGCTGCTACCGCGACCGCGGCGCCGATGCACTCCGGATGATGGGATTGCAGGAGGCGGAGCTCCTTGTCGGCTGGTTCGAAGGGCACCTGAGGAGCGTGCGCCTCGCGGGGTTACAGGCCGGTTGCCATCGGATCACAAAACGGCCATGCCCTAGTGGCACGGATGGCCTAATGTGGCCCCCGTGCCACCTTTGCTTTCTGCCTCTTCGCGTGTGTCTTTGTCGAGCCATGGAGGCCCGGTGTGCTGATCCAGGCCTGCCTCAATGGCGCCACCACCCGTGCCGAGCATCCCGCCGTGCCGATGACACCCGCGGAGCTCGCCGCCGAGGCCCGGGCGGCGGCCGCGGCCGGGGCGGAGTCGATCCACCTGCACCCGCGTGATCCTTCTGGGGCGCAGACACTGACGCCGGACCACGTGCTCGCGGCTGTGGCCGCCGTCCGGACGGCTACCGGGCTGCCGGCCGGCGTGACCACCGGCATCTGGACCGTGGACGGCGACGCGGCGCGCCGGATGTCCCTGGTCGAGCAGTGGACCGGGGAGGACCGGCCGGATTTCGCGTCCATCAACATGAACGAGCCGGGCACCGACGCCCTCGCCGGCCTGCTCACCAGCCTGGGGATCGAGATCGAGGCCGGCGTCTGGACGGTCGAGGACGCGCGCCTGCTCGGCGCGAGCACGTTCGGCCAGCGGGTCGTCCGGGTGCTGCTCGAGCCCGTCGACCGGTCCCCGGTCGCGGCCGTCGCGACGGCCGCCGAGGCGTCGGCGGAACTGACCCGCCTGGGGATCGAGGCACCGCAGGTACACCACGGCTACGGCCTGGCCACCTGGGACGTGCTGCGCGCCGCGGTGGCGATGGGCGCCGGCATCCGGGTCGGCCTCGAGGACACGACCGTCCTGCCCGATGGCTCCGTTGCCGCCGGAAACGGTGACCTGGTCGCTGCGGCCGCCCGGCTGGCCGGCGCGGCGTGACGGCGCTCGTGTTGGCTGCACCCGGCTTGAGGCGGTAAGGTGTAGCTCGCTTGGCCCCGTCGTCTAGAGGCCTAGGACGCCGCCCTCTCAAGGCGGTAACGCCGGTTCGAATCCGGTCGGGGCTACATCACAACACGGTTACCTTTGCGGGCTGCGGCGGCCCGTGACCTGCTCGGGAACGATCCTGACGTACAGGTCGCGCGGTGCGGCCGGCCACGGCCCCAGGTCGCAGTCCCGCAGCAGGTTCTGCAGCTCACCTGGCTGCTGCACGCGTTGCGCGTGTCCCTGGACCAGAACGCTCCAGGCTCGGCCCAGTGCGTCGTCTACATGGCCGGCCTCGAACGCGACCGGATCCTCGGCGTGCTCGGCGAGCACCGAATCGGTGGCCGTCCGCAGCACGATGGTGCCGGCGACCACGGCGTAGTTCACCGGCAGGATCGTCAGCCCCGCGTCGGTCAGGAACGAGATCCGGCCGATCCCGCCGGGCGAGAGCAGCCGGCGGCACTCAGCCCGGGTGAGCGGTTCGAGCAGGTCCACCTGGCCGGCGTGGCCGCTTTCCGGTACGTCACCGCGGGCGCCTAGCAGGGCGGCGGGAGTAGTTCGCAACGCCGCCGCCAGCCGCCGCAGGAGGGCCGCACTGGGCTGGGCGGGGAACTGCTCCAGGTAGTCCAGATACCGCACGCTTACCCGCGCGCGCTCCGCCACCTGGGCAACGCTGAGCCGCAGTTCGGCTCGCCGGGCCGCCAGCCGCCTGCTCAGGTCCCCAGGATTGGGCGGGAGCGGCCAGCCCGGTACGTTGTCTCCGGCCTTGGCGGCTGCGCTGCGTGCCTCGTTCCCGGTCATGTCGCCCACCTCGGCTCATGCTTCGGTTGCTTCCAGCATGCCGACGGTGTTGCCCCGGGACGGGGATCTTCCGCCCTCGCTTCCCGGGACTTTGGTGCCGGCGTGGCGATCGGGCGCCCGGGCAAGGTGCTCCTTCCCGGGTTACCCAGTGACGATCAACCCGCGCTACGAGCTGCTGTAACGGCCCGCTGGCGGGCTGAGCCGGGACCTTGTGCTCTGCCCGCCCGGCCTGCGCACAGGCGAGCGTAGAAAACGACTGTCGTACGGATCGGCACACAGGCTCGTCCAAAGCGGGCCGAAGGGGGTGATGTGCGATGACCGCGTTGCGACAGGGGATCGTGGCCGGGTACGACGGCTCCCCCGGGGCCAGGGAGGCACTGCGGTGGGCCGTCGAGGAGGCACGGCTGCGCAGGTGCAGGCTGACGGTCTGCCTTGCGTGGGCGCCGCAGTACCTCACGCTGATCAACGACGCGGCCGTGTACGACCTCGCCCGGCAGCGGGGCGAAGAGATTCTCGCCACCGGGCTCCGCGATGCCAGGTCGCGGCTAGACGGGGACTCGGTGGTGCCGTTGCTGGTACGGGGGTCCGCCGTGCCCGTGCTCTGCGAGCTGACCGCCACCGCCGAGATGGTCGTGCTGGGCGCTCGCGGGCATGGCGGGGTCGCCGGGCTCGCGCTGGGATCCGTTCCCGGGCAGGTGGCGGGCCACGCGCGGGGACCGCTGGTCGTCGTGCGCGGGCAATGGCGCCCGCCCAACCGTGCTCCGGGTCCGGTGGTAGCGGGCGCGGATGGGTCCGCGGCATCGGATGGCGTGCTGAGGTTCGCGTTCCTGGAGGCGGAACTGCGGCGTGTTCCGCTGGTCGCGCTGTGCGCGCTCGCGGACGCGCCCGGGACCCTGGGTGGCACGCGACGCGTCGAGGAGGAGTTCCTTGCCGTGCTGGAGCCGCACGAGAAGGAAAATCCCGAGGTCACGGTGACTAGGCGGATCTCGGCTGGCTCGCCGCGCCGTATGCTGCTCGATGCCGCCACCGGGGCGCAACTGCTTGTCGTCGGCTCGCGCGGGCGCGGCGGTCTCAGCGGCATGACCGTCGGATCGGTCGCCCACGCGGCGCTCCACCATTCGCCTTGCCCCATAGCAGTGATTCCCGCGTTATCTCCGCGGGGGGCGGACTGGCGCTTGACCATTCACACGATGATGGCCGCACCGAGGGTGCGGCCATCATCTGGTGGCTGGACTGATCATGCGACCCGGCGAAGCTGCTCCGACTTCTCCAGCGAGCGGGCCTGGTCGGTGAACTTGCGGCCGATCCCGGCGAAGAACTCCAGCACGATACGCCAGAAGTAGCCGGCACCCGCGATGGCGAAGCCGGTCAGCGTAACAGCGATCGCGTGATCGCGGACGGCGAGCCCCCACAGGCCGAACAGGTCGAAGTTCGCCAGCCATGCCGCGCCGATGCCGAGCAGCACGATGAGTAGCGCCCAGAATTCCCGCGCCAGCGCGAGGTACCGGTAAGCCACCGCACCAACGCCGACTGTCGCCAGCCCCAGGAGCGCGACCATACCGAAGCCGTACATCATTCCTCCTCTGCCCGCACGCTGCGGGCCCTTTCAACTCCACGCTCACTTCTCGCGCACCTGGCCCCCAGAGGCAGACGTCATCGATCGCCCGCTATAAGCCCTTTTGTCCCGCCGTTCCCGGCGCTGCGCCTGGGCCAGGGAGGGCCAACCGGGGGGACCGTCAGGAAGCCGTTCGCGCTTCCCGATGCGGCATCCAGCGGTGCCGGTGGCCACGGGCGGCGTCGGGCGGCAAGGCCGCCGTGAGCGTGCTGGGTGCTGGCTCGGGCACGATGACGACCAGGCATTCCGTCCGGCGGGTGCAGGCACGCGCCACCGAGCCCGGCGCGAGCCGCCGTAGCCAGCCGCGGTGCCGCGCCCCGAGCACGAGCACGTCGCCGCCGTGAGCGAGACGAGCGAGTTCCGCCGCGGGCCGTCCGGGGATCACGACCTGCTCGGCGGCGACACCGGCTGGCAACTGGCCGACGGCCTGGTCAACGGCCGCCCTGAGCAGAGCATAACCGTCCGCGATGCGGCAGGCGTCTGGGTCGCGCGGCGTACCGGTAAAAAGGTCGTTGCCCTGCGGCGCGGAAACGATGTGCGGCCGGAACACGTGCACGAGTAGCAGCCGCGCGCCGCGCCGCTGCGCTTCCCCAGTCGCCCAGGCCAGCGCCCACCAGCTTGCGCGTGAGCGGCTGATGCCCACGATCAGCTGCGGGGCACGGCTGGTCCTGCCGTTCACAGCGATCTCCCTTCCTGACCTGGGCAACATGCGCGCCAGCACCGAGCTGGCCACTTATCTCAAGAGTCAGCGATCGCGGTAGCCGGAAGGCAGAGCCTTTGTCCTCCGGTCGGCAAGGACTTGCGGCCAGTCCTTTCGCACGAGCCCCGCCGTTACTTCCGTCTCTGGCCGGCTGGGCCGGGGCGCGGAACGATTGGTGACGATGGACCGGAATCGCTACCTTGACCTCCTGAGGGTCCTCGCGATCGGCGGCGTGGTGTACGGACACTGGCTGCTGATCTCGGCCACGTACTCCCACGACCGCCTGTCCGGCGTCGACGCGCTCGACTACGTGCTATGGGGACGCTGGGTAACCTGGCTGTTCCAGGTCATGCCAGTATTTTTCCTGGTCGGCGGCTACGTCAACGCGCGGTCTTGGGTGGCGCACCGGGGCGAGGGCGAGTCCTGGACGAGGTGGGTCCGAGACCGGGCGCTGCGGATGCTGTGGCCGACGGCGGTGTTCATCGTGGCCGGAGTCGCAGCGGTCAGTGCGGCGCTGCTGTCCGGCGTGCCTGGCGACGAGGTCGGTGAGGCGGGCTGGCTCGTCGCCCTCCAGCTGTGGTTCTTGCCTGCCTACCTGATCCTGATCGCCCTCACCCCGGCGCTGCTTGCGGCCCACCGGCGCTGGGGCCTCGCGGTGCCGGTGCTCATGGCGGTCGCGGCGGCGGTGGTGAACGCCGCCGTACTCGGCCCGCGCTGGCATGTCATCGGCTATGCCAACTATCTGTTCGTGTGGGGGGCGGTTCACCAGCTAGGATTCGCCTGGCAGGACGGCGTGCTCACCCGGCAGCGGTGGCGCCCGCTCGTCCTCGGCGCCGGCGGGGCCGTGCTGCTTGCTTGCCTGCTCGCCTCCAGGCTCTTCAAGGTCGACATGATCGGATCGGGGAACACGAATCCGCCGTCGGTCGCGCTGCTGGCGTACGCGCTCGCGCAGACCGGGCTGATCATCGCCTTCGAGCCCGCGGGGACGCGGCTGCTACGCAGGTCAGCCCTATGGCGGGCAGTTCAGCGGCTGAACGGCGCGGTCATGACCGTCTACCTATGGCATTTCGTCCCGGCCGTGGTCGTCGCGATCGCCTGCTATCCAACGGGCTTGCTGCCCCAGCCAGCCGTCGGGACAGCCGAGTGGTGGGCGCTACGCCCGGTATGGTTCGCGCTGCTCACCGTCGTCTTGGTGCCGCTAACGATGGCCGTCATGCGGGCGGAGCGGCCCTTGCTGCGGCTGCCAGCGGGCATCGGGCCGCCGGGGCCCTGGTCACCGGCGATCCTGCTGGCCGGGCTCACTGCCTCCATGGCCGGGCTGGCCCGGCTGGCCATCGCGGGGTTCGCTCCTGGCGGGCACGTGCCGGTCGTGGTCCTGGCAACCTGCGCGGCGGGCCTGATCGCCACCTTCTGCACCGGTCACGTGCCCGGAGCCGCACGACACGTGCGCGCTCACGGTGCCGCCAATCCGCCGCGGCTGGCCTGATGTCATGGGCGTGCGAGGCGTGTCATGGTGGGGGATGGTGCCGTCGGCAGCGTCCCCGGTACTGCTCGCCGGCGGGTGGACCGCCGCTGCGGGGCTTCAGCCTCAGTCCTACGATCCGGTAGCTGACACGGTTAGCGCGCTCGCCGCGCTTGGCGCCACTGACCGCTGGGTGATGACGATCGCTTTCGTGGCCGCCAGCATCTGCGAATTCGTCACCGCACTGGCGCGTGCGCCCGGCGCGGATGCCGGGCCGACTGATCCTCATGGTCGGCGCGGTCGCGGGCGTGCTGGTCGCGGCCAGCCCCGAGGGTGCGGGGGCCCCGTCACCGCGGCACGCGATCTTCGCGATAGCCAGTCTCGGTGCGCTGGCGGTATGGCCGGCAGCTGCCTGGCGGCACGGGCCGGCGGTGCCGTGGGCTTTGCGCCCCGCCGCGGCCGCGTGGGCTGTTGGCGTCCTTCTCGTGTTGCTTGCCGTGTTCGGCGCGGAGTTGGTGACCGGGGCCGGGCTGGCCGGGCTAGCCGAGCGCGTGCTCGGCCTCGCCCAGGCGGGCTGGCCTTTCGTCGTCGTCGTGTCCTGCCGCCATCCGAAGACCGAGGGGACTTTCAGACGGGGTTACGTTGGGCTCAAGGCTGTGCTCAGTGGCGTCGCTCGGTCTCTGCTGCGAGGGCTGGGGTGAGACGCGTGTCGCGCCCGAATGCCGGTTTCTGGCCATGGATGGCGTGCTGCACTGTCCAGACCGCGGACGTCAGGGTATCGAAATGATGCAGGTGAGACCGCAGTTCGCTGACGTCTCCGCGATGGGCCGCGGTGATCGCCTGGTCGGCGGCCTGCGCGAGCCGCGTTACCCGCACCGAGAGGAACGTCTCGGCTCCGGGTTCCGGCCGGCCAGCCTTGAGCACGACACGGCTCATGGCTTCCGTCTCGGCGATGACCGCGTTCGTCGTGTCTCGTATCTCCGCGATCACCTGCCGGGATAGATCCAAGGTGTCCTGGCCCAACGCCAGCATCCGGAGCCTCGACAGGTGCCGTTGGCACCGCGTTTGGTGATTGTGCATCTGATCCGCGAACGTCATGACAAGCCCGCCCTCCCTACTGGCCGGACGACCCCATCCCACCGGCTGCAGGCGCCCGCAGACCAGGGGCTAAGGTCCCGGGGACCGCGGCGCTGACCGGGCATGGCTTCCTGCCGGGCCCGGCGGGCCAAAGGTTCCGCGGGATCAGGCCATTGGTCCCTTGACCCGCGGTCCGGGTGCGCATGGGCTCGAAAAGAGACTCATCGGCCACCAGGATTGGAGTTGTCATGCCACTGCCCGCTCGCCGCCACGCGGTTTCTGCCCGGTTCCCTGACCTGTTCGACTGGGTGGACACGCCGTGGTCGGCATTCCTGCCCTTCGGCTCCGGCCAGACCTTCCGTGTCGAGGATTACACGGAGGGCGGACGGTATGTGGTCCGGGCGGAACTGCCCGGCCTCGACCCGGAAAGGGACGTTGAAGTCACCGTGGAGGCCGGCGTCGTGACCATCCGCGCCGAGCGGAGGGAAGAGACAAAGGAAGGCCGCCGCTCGGAGTTCCGTTACGGCTCGCTGACGCGGTCGATAACGCTGCCCGAGGGCGCGGACCCGGACAAGGTCACCGCTAAGTACGCCAAGGGAATCCTCGAGGTCAGCGTCCCGGTCGCGGAGCCGGCCAAGTCCGCGGCCCGCCGCATCGACATACAGCAGAGCTGATCTTCGCTCCCGCGCATCCCGGACCCCGTGTCCCCGAGTCCGGGATGCGGCTTATATCGGGTGGTTCCGTCACTCCGTCGCCGTAAGGCGCGGCAGGGCCCGCTCGATCTCGGCCGCCTGGCAGGCTTGGCGCTGGTGCAACAGGCCGTAGGTGAACGTGTCTTCCCCCGCCGCCCGGGCCTGTTGCGCAAGCTCGAGCAGCACTGTCCGTGCGACTACGCTGTCGTGGTGGTCGCCGAGCTGTTGCTGGAGTTCCTTGGCCTGCGCGGCCTGCCGCCTGGCCGCGGCGCCAAGTGCGGGCACCGCCGCTTCGGCGGCATACCGGGCCCGTTTGGTGGCCTTGCGTGCCTCGTGGATCGCAGCGTCGCGATCTTCGGCGCCGGGCACAGCGGCCATGGCGCGGTCCAGGCGGCCTGCTGCCCGCCGGACCGGCTTGGCGAGCGCCTTGCCTGCCTTGCGTTCCGCCGACGGTGTCAGCGGCGGATCGGCGAGCAGCGCGCCGAGGTCGTCGAGCAGGCGCAGGTAGCGCTGCCCGTCGAGCGCGCGGAGCACGGCCTGGCGCCCCTGAGCGAGCTCGGAGGTGAGGTGGGCGGTGATACGGGCCTCCACCGGGCCCGCGACAAGGTCGCTGGGGATGGCGGCGAGATCGCCGGTAAGCCGCGTCAGCAGCACCTCGGCATCACGGGCCTGTCCGAGCGTTGCCGCCAGCCACTTCAGCTCCGCGCACAGCGGCCGGGTCGCGTTCCGCTCGACGATCGCGCCGAAAGATTGCAGGGCGCTGCGGGCCCGGCGGGTGGCGACCCGCATCTGGTGCACGGCGTCGGGCTCGTCACACCGGACCAGCGGGTCGCACCGCGAGATCGCGGCCACCTGGTCGCGCAGGTAGCCAAGCACTACCTCGCCTGCGGCCGAATGCCTGGTTAGTTCCGCCGTCGGGGGCGCATAAGACGTTGCTGTGCTGGATGACAGGTGCGCGGTCGCCATATGGCTCACCAGTCCCCAGGTTGAGGTCCTCTATCCGGGCGCCGGCCAGCTCGAGCGCGACGAGCGACGCCCGGTAATGGTGCCCGCACAGCCACAGCTCGACCGGGCGCGGACGGTCTTGCGTCGGCGGCATGATGACCTTCACCACCGGCCTGGCCGGGCAGCAACACGCCCTCGACGGAACGGAAGGATCGACGAACGAGAGCCGGTCCGGCTCTGGAGCGTCATATGCCTGGTGCCTGGTGAACATGCTCCCAGCCTCCCTCGCTTGGCCTCCTTCGCACTCAGTTACAGTCTCGCGCCGAGCGTGGCGCGGTGGCAGAGGCGTAGGTCCCGGGGTGACCGGGGGACGACAGTCCCCTACCTCCCTCCCTACCGGAGGTACGGAAGCCTCTTAGCCGGCTGACTGACCAGGGAGTGTGCTGGAAAGACATGGGTCGGA